>Ga0209487_1000465_pt1 | contig 37134 bp, 34 predicted proteins | sample Poulit2012_FD_187524 | JGI IMG/M metagenome (GOLD analysis project Ga0209487, IMG submission 187524) | Agricultural soil microbial communities from Georgia to study Nitrogen management - Poultry litter 2012 (SPAdes) (version 2) | ecosystem: Environmental > Terrestrial > Soil > Agricultural land...
ACCATAATGTTGTGCAGGCTGGTGATCAGTCCTCCATAGAGTGGCCACTCTATGTCTGGCAGGTCGTCAGAGGCTGACATTTGGTCAGATAGGTTGTGAAGCCGATCGACTTGGGGCGATACATCGCCCTGCGGATCGGCAATAGCAAGGCCCACGTCGTTGACGATCTGGCCCCATCCCGACCGGAACTGTTCATCCCAGCTATCGACTTGGCAGGATGCTTCCCGAATGGTGCGTATCAGATTGCGCAGATGTGAGATGCCTTCTTCAATTCGGTCCAAGATCTCTTCATAGCTGACTTCTTGCTTACCGGATTGTCGATGCCGGATGATCTTTCGAGGGTTATGGCGTTCGCTTTCACGTGCCAATCGCACGGTTTGCCAAGCTGAATCCAGTTCCCGGCTCATCGATAGTGTTTCGTCTAACCAGTTATCCGCGCTGTTGCTATCCCACGAGTTCTTAAGCTCATCGGCCATCTCCACCATGACGGTGCCCATCCGGCGGTTGATGCTATCGACATACCGGGCTGCCTGCCGGTCTTTCAGCGGCGGCAGTACCAGTAGGTTCACCACGATTCCCACGCCCACTCCGAGGAGCAATTCGATGAAACGGTCGCTGAACATGGGATCATCAGCAGTAAAAATAAACAAGGCGGTGGTCGCAATGGCCACGCCCTCATCGCGGATCCACGACAGCCTTGCCCCCCAGTAGCCCAACCAACAACGCCAGTGCAAAGGTCCAGACCTGAACACCGAAAAAGTGCATGATGATAAAGGCCAGGCCCATCCCCACAGCCGATGAAACGGTGGTTTGTGCGCCGCGGGATAGTGAGCGGTGGACCGTGGCGTGCACCGTCAGTAGTGCTGTCCACGGCGCCATAAAGGCAACTTGCGAACCCAATACAAAAACCGCCAACGCCCAGGCGATCGTGGAGGCGACAACCGCTTTACCAACCAGTAAAAAATCCGACAGTGTCTCAGGTTTTGTGAACCACTGCCTAAGCCGGGCGGTCTTTCTCGAAGCGGATGTGTGGTTGAGATATTTGGTTGAGCCCACCGCTTGGGAGGGTCCGGGTGGGCCGTCTCGTCGAAATGGCATACGTGATCCTATCAGCAGAAGGGTAGGCCACAGGCTACCAGGTGAATCCCGCCTCGTCAGCGTTGTAGGTGAGGATCGGCTCACCTTGGTTGAAATACTTTGACAAGCGGAGAATGATAAGTAAATATGCGCGAGGAAACATTGTCCAGGAAATATCCGCTATTACAACCCATAGTACTGTTGGTGCTAGTCGGGCTAGTGCTCGGGCTGGTGTTTTTCTTTACCGGGATGACACTGCAGCTGGCTATCGTCGCCTATATCGTCGTGGGCGTGACCATTGTGGTAGCCGGTATCGACATGATCAAGGCACTAAAAAGCGGGCACTGGGGTTTAGATATTCTTGCCATTATTGCCATGGTCGCCACCCTTGCCGTTGAAGAATATCTTGCCGGGCTTATTATTGCCCTGATGCTGACCGGTGGTGAAGCCCTTGAAGATCGAGCAGTCAGCCGGGCCTCCCAAGAGCTTGATACTCTCATTCACCGGCGCCCCACCTTTGCCAATGTGCTAGATGAAGATGGTGTGTCGGTTCATCAGGTCAATATTGACGACGTACAGATCGATGACATCCTCATTGTGCGCGGTTCTGAGATTGTACCGGTGGATGGTCAGCTCTTATCCGACCACGCTTCCTTAGATGAGTCGTCGGTGACCGGGGAACCACTGCCGGTTGCCAAACAACCCGGCAGCACTATTACCTCAGGAACAGTTAATGGCACCGAGACGTTCCGGATGCGAGCCACCACTGAGGCTGCAGATTCACACTATGCCAAGATCGTCCAGCTCGTTCAAGATGCCGTGGATTCACGAGCCCCAATGGTGCGGCTGGCCGACCGCTATGCGGTACCGTTTACGATCATCTCATTGATCGTGGCCGGGGTTGCCTGGTGGTATGCCGGTGATCCGGTGCGTTTCGCTGAAGTGCTGGTAGTGGCGACACCGTGTCCGCTGCTGATCGGGGCACCGGTGTCATTTATTGGCGGGATGTCCTCTGCCGCCCGAGCCAATGTGATAGTTAAAGACGGCAGCACCTTGGAGCGGTTGGCCAAGGTTAAATCCGCTGCGTTTGATAAAACCGGAACGATAACCCGTGGTACCCCAACTGTAGCTCGTATCGAACCGGTACATGGTTCAGCCCATCAAACACTGCAAATCGCTGCTTCTGCCGAACAATATTCGGTACATGTCTTTGCCGAACCCATCGTCAATTATGCGCGCGCTGAAAAAACGGAACTACTAGCCATCACCCAGGCAGAAGAGATTGCCACCAATGGGGTGACTGCAACGACCACCAGCGGCGAGACGATACGGGTCGGCAAAGCCTCATTTATTGCCGAAGTTGTTGCCGATTTTGACGAACTGGAACTAACCGCCGGCGAAACAGCCGTTTACGTATCATGCAATACCGAATTAATCGGCGTCATTGTGCTGGCCGACCCACTACGCGAGACAGCGACCGATACATTACAGTGGCTCTCGGAGCACGGTGTGGTGCATATGAACATGGTTACCGGCGATATGCCCGGCACAGCACAGGCGGTGGCCAAAGAAGTTGGGTTTGCACCAGACCAAGTCTATGCCTCGATGACACCCACCGATAAGGTCGAAGTCGTCAAAATTATGCCCGGCCCGACGCTGATGGTTGGTGACGGCATTAACGATGCACCGATCTTAGCGACCGCAGATGTTGGTATTGCGATGGGAGCCCGCGGTGCTACGGCAGCATCGGAATCGGCCGATGCGGTGATTACCTCAGAAAATTTTGCCCGGCTTGCTGACGTAGTCCATATAGCCAAGCGCACCGTATCTATCGCGCTGCAATCAATTTGGTTCGGGATCTCGGTGTCAATCGGGCTGATGATTATTGCCGCCTTCGGGTATTTACCCGCGACCTTTGGTGCGCTGTTGCAAGAGGCTGTGGATGTGGTTGCTATCGTCGTTGCGTTGCAAGCATTACGCCTGTACCGGGAGCTACCCTCAACCAAACTGGGCAGCCCAACCCCACAGCAACAGCCACATCGCAGCACTGTTTAGTTCTGTGGCGTATTTTCATCGGGTGCAGCCAGTTCCGATTTGGCACGTTTTTTAGTGGCCTTAAGTTGACGGGTGCGCTGTTGTTTGCGCGGAGCGTTGAGCTCATTAAATAGGTCCGGCAAGTGATGCCACTCAGGCAGCCAACCAAAGGTCTCATGGGTTTGGGTAATGACTTCACGGGCCAGACCGCGATTGGCCAATCCTCCAATGCCGGCCCCGATACCAAAAGGCACCATACGGCCGAGAAAACGCACCGTCTCCCCGCGCACTAAATCCGCCATGAAACGCCGTGAAAGCGCATTAAAGGCTCGTTCGGTCAGCCCGGTGATACCCGAGGCAATCCATGCTGCCGGGCCTAGTGTTCCAAAACGGGTGCCAGGTTGTGCTGAAGCAGCTTGTTGTAGCAAGGCACGACCATCTTCGCCCAGCATGATTGTCATGACTAGGGTTTGGGATTCGTGATCGTTTTTGGTGTGTAAGCCCGCCAATTCCGCAACTGCCTGAGCGTATAACGAAGTGAGTTCCAAAAACCCGATGGCCGCCCCAAATGATGCGCCCAAACTTGCCGCGGTACCAATACCCGGTACCGCTCCCACGCCGCCTGCTGCAGCACCGGTGGTGGTTAATGAACCAATGTAGGTCTTAGCTATTCGCTGTGCTAGTTCTTCGGGGCTGTCGTACGGATATTTTTTCGTTAGCCGGCGCAGTTGCGAAACCACCAGTGGGCGTTGCCAGCGCATGGCCGTTAACACCGCACGTTGAAATGTTGGGGTGGGACGACCTTTAGCGTCGACGGCGTTTCCCAGCACTTTTTGTGCCCGTTTGGCGACTTTATCGCCACGGGGTTTTTTGCTGTCTGACCGCTTGGATTCTGTCGGCAAAATCAACTCACCTTCTGTCGTAAAAACGGTGTGATTTCCGAAGTAGTTTCAGCATCGATGACCTGCGTGTGCATTGTCAACCAGTTTGCAGAGAATTCGGCTCCGGGGTGGTCTTCGGTGGTTACCCACAGCACCGGTGTGGAAGGTTTGGCGTCTTTGCTGGTGTCTAGGGCTGCCAGCATCGGATTGTCCAGCACATAGCCGTCGACACCAACGATACTGGTGATCGCATCGGGGCGGATACGCAACATCGTGGTAGCCATGGCTGCGCCTTGGCCTACACCGATGATCTGGATGCTGGTGTAATCATGGGTGCCAAATTCGTCCTGGTCAATAGCGTCAAAGATACGGTGGGCGGCCGCGATAATTTCTGGGAAGTTGGGGTTGTCGTAGTCATTGGTGCTCAGCCAGCTGTGGCCGTTGGCAGCTGTAAGGCCACCCTGAATCGCCAGCCCGGTGGTAGTTTCGGGCAGCATGTTAAAGAAGGTTTCTGCTGCGCGTTGCGGCTGAGAGCCGGCATCATGCAGCACCACTACAAGGCTTGTCGTGCGTTGGTTCGGGGATTGTGACCAGATGACATGGTGTCCGGTGTGCAGTGTTTGAGGATACATAGCTTGTACTCTAACGAAGGCTTAGCCGACGAAGTGGATCAGAACACCGATCCCAAAGATGCCGAAGGCGGTAATCGCACATCCGCATTCAATGAGCATGCCCAAGCCCATGGCTTTCATAGCTTGTAGTGCAGCACGCACCGCTGCGGTTATATCGCGGCGCCGGTAGTATTCGGCACCAAGTAGCCCCACCGCGAAGCCAATAAATAAGCCGATAAACGGGATGATGAACACTCCGATAACTGCTGAGACGGTGGCGATGAGTATCGGAGCTCGGGGAATACTTTGACGCCGCATGGTGCTCCCGGTCAGGATCAGCGAGGCACTCATACCGACCAGGGCTGTAGCAGCTGCGATAATGCCGGTGGTCCATGCTGCGGTAGAGCCTAAGATCCAGGCCCAGGCGAGCACGGTGAATACGGCCACCGGTGAGCCGGGGATGATGGGAAAGATGGTGCCGAAGATGGCCACCAACATTAGGACGGCGGCGATAACAGTAACAGGAATTTCCACACTGGCAGTTTACTGGTTGCTGCACCATGGGCGTAGGGGTTAGGACCCTATGGTGGTATCAGCCCAAACAATATGGTTTGCGTTGTTGGTCTGTTGGGTACCATATAGCCCGCTGGAGCTATCTTTGGCAGCTGTATCGGCTTCCAGTACACCTGAGTCTGTGACTTCCAGATCGGAGCTGGGCAGCACATAGTCAGCACGGTAGGTCTCACTGCTATCGGATGGGTCCGGAGCCGTGGCGTATCGGTCGGGGTCATCTGTGAGCCGCAAACCATAATCCAGATTACTGGAGGCTAACGTACGGGTCGGGTGCGGATCGGTGATCGCTTCGGATTCCAGCAGGCTGGTAATCGCGGTAGGATCTGCCGGGCCTTGCCCATTAGGGTCGGCCTTCAAGGACCCAGCAATAATAAACTCGGCGTCTTTATCTATCGGGCCCTGGTTACCGCGATGATCCGTGATGTAGTCGGTATCGTCGTCGAGGTAATCTTCCCAAAAACGGATTTGATCTTGATTGCGTGCTTGGTCGTTATCACTGCGCGAGGCATCCGCATTGGACGAGGCCAATATGTGCACGGTTTCGTTTTGCACTTCAATGGGCACATCCCAGTGCGATACCGACGACATCGGTAAAACCTCGCGCTCAAGATCGGTGACATCATCCGGGATGCTATTATCTGGCATTTTCGACCAGCTCAATGAAGTGAAGTCACGAACCTGATCGGATTGGATCGGGTATTTGGAATAGATAATCATAGCGGCCTGGTCTGGGAAACTACCATGGCCCAGAGCGTCTCCCGGGCCACCAATGGTGCCGTTTCGATCCAAATCTGCACCGGAGGCGACACCTGCATTAGATGGTGCCGTGTAACTGTAAGGGTAGGTAACCCCACCATTGCCATCGGCTCCGACCGATAAATAATTGATGTTAAGAGCGTCTACTAGATCTTCTCCAGCGTCCACATCCACCCCGGTTAATACCAGTACATCTGGTCGAAGCTGTTGAACGGCATTGGCAACCTGGGTGGCGTCTTTGTCGCCGGGGGCAGATAGTGCTTCGAAGAGGTCACCCGGTGCTGAACGAGTCAAGTTGGCATCCAATGTTGCCACTCGTAAGGCACCTTCCTGTGGCTCTTCTAATACCGGCGCAGACTCATCATTAGAGGTTTGCGCGGTGGTGACCTTAGAAAGGGGCTCAGAGGATTCTTGGTCGCGTGGACAGATCTGAGACGTTACCGCAACCTGATCCGGAGAGGCGAAAGACAGCGCTAGACATCCGGCGGTTGCCGCGATTAGCGCCGTTTTGTGCTCTCCAAAACGAGGACGATATTTGTGCATAATCGACAGCATAGACCGCCCAATTACGAAGCGAAAGTCTGGGCTGACCTCGCGTTACTTACCACGAAGAGACCGTATTGCGCCGTCGGGCATGATGATGCGGATGTAGTCGGTTACCGCAACATTTGCGCGGTTTTTTTGCAGCTAAGTCGTGGCCAGACCGTAATCATTTTGTGACCAAACGGCGTAATTCTCCAACTGTTAACGCGTCTCAGGCTTCTCAGTTGCGCGTTTTCTGGCCTCGTGTTGGTCTACTACCTCACTGCTGAGTTTGGCAGCACTAGCTGTCATCCCGACGGTGGCGCCGATAATAAGTAGGATCGCCACACTGCGCAAAATTCCGAAGGTTTGATCAAGAACAACCCAGCCGATCAGGGCTGCAAATACCGGTTCTAAACTGAGCAAAATAGAAAACGTGTTTCGTGGCAGCCGGCGCAGGGCAGCTAACTCACACGAGGTGGGCACTACGGTGGAAAATAACGCCATGGCGATGGCTAACCAGTAGATTTCTGGGGTATCGACCAACTTGCCGACACCACCAAATCCCACCGGCAACAACACGGCAGCGGCAATTAGCGTAGCCACCGGTAAAACCTGTAGTCCGGGTAAGTAACGGCCGACCCGGGCACTGAATAGGATGTACAACGCCCAGGATGCTCCGGCCAGCGCTGCATACACGACACCCAGCAGATCAAAGGCGAAGTCCCCGGACATCGATTCAATACCTAGAACCACTAGCCCGAGACCAGCAATGGCGATCCAGATCAAATCACGCCGAGCCGTCGATAAGATAACCGCTAGTGCCAGCGGCCCCACAAATTCGATGGCTACGGCAACACCTAACGGGATGCGGTCAATGGCCGCGTAGAAGAAACCGTTGAGCCCAGCCAGACTGACCCCAAAGATCAAAACATCGCGCCATGTGGCCCTATTCCACCGCCACGGTGTTGGCCGCGCCAAAAACAATAGCAATACTGAGGCTAGTATCAACCGTAAGGTGGCAACACCCCAAGCGCCGCCAATGGGGAACAGTTCGGTGGCTACGGCGGCACCCAATGGGAGCGACAAGGTCGCACCTACTACCATCACCACCCCGGTTCGTGAGACACCGGCAGTGTGTTTGACCAACTATTCCCCCTTTTTTAGCTACATTTACCAACCACGTTCTGCTAGACGATGGGGCGCCGGAATATCGGAAACGTTCAGCCCCACCATGGCATCACCGATACCACGGGAAGCATTCGCCACCGCCTTGGGGTCATTGTAGTTCTCGGTTGCTGTGACGATCGCTTTTGCCCGAGCGGTAGGGTTATCGGAGTGGAAAATACCCGAACCCACAAAAACGCCGTCGGCGCCCATTTGCATCATCATGGCAGCATCGGCCGGTGTGGCAATACCCCCGGCCGTAAACAGACCCACCGGTAGCTTACCGGCTTTTGCCACCTGATATACCAGTGCGTAGGGGGCCTGTAGTTCTTTTGCCGCTACGAAGAGCTCATTATCGTCCAATGCACTGAGTCCGGCGATTTCGGCGTTAATGGTACGCAAATGTTTAACGGCCTCTGATACATCGCCGGTGCCGGCTTCGCCCTTGGAGCGGATCATGGCCGCTCCTTCGGTAATCCTGCGCAAGGCCTCCCCCAGGTGAGTAGCCCCGCAGACAAAGGGGGTCTGGAAGTTCCATTTATTGACATGGTGAACGTAATCCGCCGGGGAAAGGACTTCGGATTCGTCAATGAAATCAACACCTAGGGTTTCCAGGATTTGCGCTTCCACGAAATGACCGATGCGCACCTTGGCCATCACCGGTAGATCTACTGCTTCAATAATGGACTCGATCAGCTCTGGTGCCGAGCTGCGTGCGATACCACCTTCAGCACGAATATCAGCGGGTACGCGCTCCAGTGCCATCACCGCAGTAGCTCCGGCATCCTCGGCGATCTTGGCTTGCTCAGCGGTGACCACATCCATGATCACCCCACCTTGGAATGCATCTGAAAGACCGCTTCGAACGATTTGGGTATTTTCTGTCATAACTTCCCTTCAACTTTGGCCTATGCCATTATTTTGGCCTAGGTCAAAGCGTATCTGAAGTTTGTTCGAGCATCGCTATGTTGCGCAATACAACCTCGGGTCCCGCCGGATCCTGAGATCATGGCACATATGAACAACGGGGCATCATCGGCGAAGCCAGCACAGCATCGCCGAAACGAAATCCTCACCGGCCTGAAACTCGGCATCGGCCCAGGTCTTGGACTCTTTCCACTGGGCATAGCACTTGGACTGCTCGCCATCCAATCCGGTCTCCCGGTATGGGCGGTACCGGGACTTTCCATCTTTGGTTACGCCGGTTCACTAGAATTTCTGATGATCGATATGATGACGGCGGGCACCGGCCTGCTCACCATAGCCGTCACCACCTTCTTCGTGAACTTCCGCCACGTTTTCTACGCGTTTTCATTCCCACTGCACGTCATAGAGAACCCGGTGGCCAAGTTCTACTCCATGCACGCCCTGATCGATGAAGCCTATGCTGTCACCGCAGCCCACCCCACCGGTTGGACTGCACCACGGCTATTATCGCTGCAAATTTCCATGCAAATGTACTGGGTCGGCGGTGGGCTGGTAGGCATGGGCATCGCCTGGGCTATTCCTGGCACCATCGCCGGACTCGATTTCGCGTTACTGGCCCTATTTATCACTTTGACCCTAGACGCCGTACGCTCCCGCGAACAGCTGCCCTCACTGGTCATTGCCACCGTCGGGTTCTTTGCCGCGATGCTATTGGTTCCAGACCAAATTATTTTTGCCGGCATGATCATATTCATGGCGCTGTTGACCATCCGCTACTTTACCGCCAAGAGGAAAGGTGGCCTCTATGGTCCTGTTAGCAACTAGCACCACCGGTACACCCGCCACCGGCTACATTATTGCTGTACTTGCCATCATGTTTGGTATCACCTTTAGCCTGCGGGCACTACCATTTGCCATCCTGGCCAAACTACGGGACTCGCAATTTGTCAACATCATGGCACTATGGATGCCTGCCGGCATCCTGGCTTTATTAGCCATCGCCCTATTTTACTCCACCTACTCGGCCCCCGACACGGTCCTATGGAAACTACTAACTGCTGTGGGCGTCACTATCGCATCCCACCTACTCTTAGGACGACGCACACTGGTGTCTATCGGCCTAGGAACTGTGACCTATGTGATGTTAGTGAACTTCATTGGGTGAAATGTTTCCAAGCGTACTTCGTCATCGCTGCGATCGCATTACACTAAACACCAGTCTGCAGTGGAAGGATCCCTATGAAAAATCTTGCCCCATGGCTGCTGGCCGTACCATCGCTGTTTTTCATGGCCTGGGGAGGCAATCACTTCACCCCGCTGCTACCCCTCTACGGTGAACATGCCGGTCTGGTTGACTGGCAAACCAACTTCCTGCTGGGCACCTATGTTATAGGGCTCATCCCCGGTTTGTTGGTCGCTGCGGCACTATCCGATGTGTACGGGCGCAAACCCATCACCCTAGCCGGGCTCATTTCTTCCATCGTGGGCAACCTGATCATCCTGCTAAGCTCCACCTCGGTCACCATGCTCTACACGGGTCGATTCTTCGCAGGCTTAGCCGTAGGAATCGGCATGTCCGTTGGTACCTCGTGGATCAAAGAGCTCTCTACCCGACAATGGGATCCAAAAGCCACCGCTGCAGCCGGTGCCCGCCGGCCATCACTTACTATGACCCTGGGTTTTGGTTGTGGTGCGGCCGTCAGTGGCGCATTGGCCCAGTGGGTACCAGCACCAACCGTTACCCCATTTATTGTGCTCCTGATCGTGCTGGCACTGACCATTATCCCTACGGCACTTGCCCCCGAAACCGTCGGCGCCACTGCGGCACAGCAACCACCACAGCACTCTTGGGTACGTCAGCTACGCACCCCTTCAGCCAAACACCCAGACTTTCTGATCAAAATCGCCACCGCAGCACCCTGGGTCTTTGGTTCCGGAGGCATCGCCTACGGTCTACTACCTGTGGTTCTTGCCGAAGCCACCGGTGAATTCACTACGTTATATGCCACGCTATTATCCGTACTCACCTTGGGCGTTGGCGCTTTCGTCCAACCATTCGCACAACAAATTGACCACAAACTCACCGGCCGGGCGTTACCGCTTGGTCTAGGTATTGTTGTTATCGGAATTTGTTTGGCCGCCCTAACCGCCTATCACACCGGCCCGGTCACCGGTGTTATCACCGCCATTGTGCTGGGTGTAGGCTACGGTACCGTGCTGGTCACCGGGCTCGCCCGAGTACAACGCATCGCTCCACCACACGAACTGGCTGGTCTGACCGGACTGTTTTATGCACTAACCTATTTCGGGTTTTTATTTCCGACCTTCATCGCTGCCTTGGTGCCGATTATGCCGTATCACGTGACACTACTAATTTTCGCAGGACTAGCACTGATCTCGATGATCATCGCATTTGGCCGTATTCGATATGTTCGTGGTCCGTGGGGCAAAAAAACTTAATCGCTGGGCTGTTGGCTGCGTAAAAACACCCGGTTGCCATCCAGGTCTGCTAGCTCCCACATTGACGGCGCATCAGCTTGGTTGATAATTTTTCCGCCAGCTTCAACGGCTGCCTGCATCCGAGTTACAGCGAATTCGGCTGGAACAAAAACATCCACATGCATACTGACCGGGCCATCGGAGGGGTCGACGTCGTCTACAGGGATCGTGCTATCCGGCCGTTGCAAGAACCGGATTGGGCTAAGCACGTCTGATCGATCGACTAACATATCGGTCTGGCCCGAGCCTTCGGCTTCTTTAAAATCAAAAACCGCTTTCCAAAACGGTTTGATGGCATCGATATTGGGGGTAACGAAAATTAGGTGTGAACGGCTAATCTTCTTTGGCTGACGCTTGAGTTCCATTTCGTCAATGAGTTTGTCCAGTTCACCGGCGAATGCTGTATCGCGGTCCGTAAGCCCACCAACATCGTGGCTGACTACACGGATGCGGATGGTGTTGTATCGGATATCAAAATCTGGGTGATGGTTCATTCCTTCGGCAATATCGGCGAACCGATTGACGAATTCAATCGCTTTGGTGAAATCTGCCGCCCGCACGCTAATCTCTAGCCGTCCATCAACTACGGTCCAGCCGGGCAATTGTTCTTGGGCTTGTGCTGAGGTCACGTTTGTCATGGTGGGCCTCCTGTATCGTTGACGTCGCAAAGTCGACGTGAGCTGCAATATTAAGTCTGTCAGCTGGGCACCAGAGTGTCGAGACCTCTAACAGTCAAAGCACTTACCACAACAGCACAAAGCCGGCTCCGTTGCTGCTTTTCAGCTCGGAACCGGCCCTGTGACTATTGTTGTTTTAGAGGTGGGTCGCCACTAGCTCTTGCGGGCAAATAGCCGTTTGCGGTTAGCGACTACAACAAATGTTCCACCCAATACGAGCAGCACACCGGCAATCAAGCCGAGATGCGTGCTGTCTGCACCAGTATTGGCTAGCCTGTCTGACCCGTTGAGATCGATCGGCTCACCGGAGTCCACCACGTCCCGGTCGGAAGCGGTTTCGACAGTGCTTCCAGTACTGCCATCACCGGTGACAACCGAGAAGTTACCTTGCAGTTCAGCGGTTTCACCGTCTGCATCTTCATAGGTGACGACTGTGGTGTAGTCACCGAGATAGATTTCCGGATCGCTTACTTCGAAACCGTGAATAACGAACTCGGCTACGCCTTCGTCATCGGCGGTACCAGTTTGTTCAAACTCATTAACGTTTTCTGGACCACTTACCAAGTAGGTGAACTGTGTACCTGGTTCCAGACCTTCAACCCGGTGGTCAACACCGGCATCATCTTCAGGGTCACCGACGAAATCGTCGAGTTTGATCTTGGTTGGGTCAATGCTCAACGAAGCTTCTACTGCTTCATCTGCTTCGTCAAGAACAGTGAAGTCAACTTTGACGTCCTGATCAGCTTCGGCATCGTGTGCCGTGAAATCGTACTGTCCTGGATCAACGTCCTCTGGGATCGTCACTTCGGTAGCAAACGCGCCGTCGTCGTCTGCATCCACGTCACCCAGCGCTGGGTTGATGCTGAATTCGACTGTGCCGTTGGCAGTGAAACCAGAGCCGGAAACCTCTACGGTGTCACCCGGATATGCCTCATTGACGCCCAATTCAAGGTTAAGATCCACCTCTTGGTCCTCATCACCTGGTTCTTCCGGGTCCTCATCACCAGGCTCTTCTGGGTTTTCATCACCTGGTTCTTCCGGGTCCTCTTCACCAGGCTCCTCCGGATCCTCTTCACCTGGTTCCTCTGGATCCTCACCGCCTGCATCCTCGACTACTTGGAAGTTACCCACAAGCGGTTCACCATCAGATCCGTCAACAGTGATTTCACTTTCATAGGTGCCCAGGTAAACAGAGGCGGAATCAACGGTATCGAATCCAAAAACTACAAACGACGCAGTGCCAGTTTCGTCAGCGATTGCGTCGCGGTTAAGCGACTCGACTCCTTCTGGGCCGGCAATGGTTGCTTTAATTTCATCGCCTTCATCCAGACCTACGACTTCGTGGACAACACCGTTTTCAGGGTCTTCGTCATCGCCATCATGAATAAAATCTGCAAGCGAAATTTCCTCGGGTGTGATCTGCAAGGTTGGCTCGTCTACGGCAGACTCGTCACCGTCCTGGCCCTCATCGTCACCAGACTCTTCGGACCCCTCGTCACCAGGCTCCTCCGAGCCCTCATCACCAGACTCCTCCGAGCCCTCATCACCGGACTCCTCGGAACCCTCATCGTCAGACTCCTCGGAACCCTCGTTACCAAGTTCCTCCGAGCTCTCGTCACCAGGCTCCTCACCGTCTTCAGTGTCGTTGACGCTAAAAGCGGTCGTTACCCCAGTGTTCTCAGGGCCATCGGCAGTAATGGAATATTCGCCATTTTCGATATCGTCAGGAATCTCGACTTCAACTTCGAAGTTGCCGTCATCGTCAGCCTGAGTTTGCTCGGCGTTCACTGCACTATCATCGGGATGTACCGTGACATCTATGTCACCTTCTGGCGCGAAGCCAGTACCTGACAAAACAAGGATGTCTCCCGGAGTCAACGTCGATGAGTCGACCTCAAGTTGTGCCTCATCAGTAGATGATGCAGGGGTTGAGGGGTCGTCCTCAGTATCAGCGAATGCGGCTGGAGCGCCAAACGCAAACGAGCTGAACGCCAGCGCCGATCCGGCGAGGACTGCTGTAGCCAGTCGCCCCTTATTCTGTTCTTCTTCCGCCATGCGGTATTCCTTTCGTGTGAGTGAAACTCAATTGCACAGTCCCGTCCTAGGACCAGCAATTGGCACAGACATAAAAATAAACGCACGCTCTCTTGAGTGGAGCCGAGCACAGGTTAGCATGACATAAATTACGTTTCTAGGTTTCAGTGACGTTTTAACTTAATTCTGATGACTGAATTTTGCCGGATTTTCATGGCCCGGAAAGGGATCGACACCCGTTTCCCCATATCAGTGCAGCTAACTAGTTAAACCCGTCAGTTTAATTCCACCAAATAAATTGGTTGAAAAATACATCAAGCCGTTATGGTCCAAACTGGTCAACAACTCCAGCGCGCGTTAGACTTTGTGCCATGGCTATGCAATTGCTTCTTTTCCTTTAAGGCTCCGACCACCTTTCCGCTTTCGTTGATCTCTTATCCGAGGCGGTATCTAGCCCTATTCTCTGGTCGGATTTTTTCGCGTTTCCTCGCGAAGTTAAAAGGAATTCATATGCCTTCCAAAACATCTTTGCACGCGCCTTCGCGTGCCCATCTATCACTGACAAATGTTGGGATCACCCTAGGTTCCAAACAGGTCCTCAACGACGTCAATTTATCTGTTACCTCTACGTCTCGCCTTGGCATTATTGGAGAAAATGGCCGCGGCAAGACCACCCTGCTAAAAATTCTCAGCGGCCACCTGACCCCCGATACTGGCACCGTTGCGTTGCACGGAACACTTGCCGTTGCAGAACAAGAAATGTCAGCTTCTGGGGGTCGGAGCGTCGGTGATGCCGTCGCCGAAGCGATCGCACCTTCGCTCGAGGCATTGGCTGAGCTGGATAACGCTAGCCAGGCTCTAGCAGAAGGTGATCCCGGTGCTGATCAATGGTTTGCTGTGGCCTTAGAACAAGCTGAAGTACTGGAAGCGTGGGATGCAGAACGCCGTATCCAATTAGCGCTGGAAGCCCTTGAGGCTGAGACCAATCATGCAGTGTTGCTGTCTACCCTGTCGGTAGGTCAACGCTACCGTATTCGGTTAGCCTGCCTATTGGCTGGGGTCCACGATTTTCTCTTATTGGATGAACCAACGAACCACTTAGATCGCGGCGGTTTGGAGTTCCTGACAGCTAGGCTTCGCGAACGCAGTGGCGGGGTCGTGATTGTAAGCCACGATCGTGCGCTACTGGCCGATGTCGCCGAGAGCGTTTTGAGTCTAGACCCAACACCAGATGGTCGCCCACGGTTATATGGTGATGGCTATGCTGGCTACCTCAACCGCTGGTCGGCTGAACGGGTGCAGTGGGAGCAGGACTATGCTCAACAACAGGCAGAACATGCAAGGCTGCAACAGGATTTGCAGTCGGCGCAGGACCGACTTATAAGTGGGTGGCGGCCCGCCAAAGGGTCGGGTAAACATCGCCGAGCAACCCGGGCCGCCTCGTCAGTACATAGTGTGCAGCGTCGCCAAGCAGCGCTAGATGCTCACGCCCTCTCGATTCCGGAGCCTCCGTTGGTATTGAGTTTTCCGTCGCTTGCTAGTAGCAACACAATACTGTTATCAGCTGATGCGGTGTCCGTGGCGGAACGGCTACCGCATCCAATTTCATTGGATGTGTGCGGCGGGGACCGACTCGTAGTAACAGGACCGAATGGCTCCGGAAAATCATCGTTACTCAATGTATTGGCAGGCCAGTTGTCGCCAACAGCAGGCAAAATTCACCACCGGCACGGGGCGCGTATAGGCCTACTTCAGCAAGAATCGGAGCTGCCTGGCAACATACAGGTAAACCAGCTGTTTGCCTCGCATATCCAACGCTTGCTGTCCCGTGAGCTCATCAGAGCCGATGAAGTCCTTGACCTAGAAGTATTTGGCTTATTGAACTCCGACGAATTAGCGACACCAGTTCGCGAACTTTCGATGGGGCAACACCGGCGTCTTGAGCTAGCACTGTTGTTGGCGAGTCGACCTCAGGTTTTACTACTGGATGAACCAACGAACCATTTGTCGATTCGTTTGGTGGATGAGTTGACCGAGGCGTTAGAAATAACAGGGGCAGCAGTGGTCATAGCAACCCATGACCGTCAACTGCTGCGCGACACCGCGCACTGGCCGCGCTTGCAACTGCAATAAAGGACTGATCAAAAACACTTATATATAGCGCGGTATAAGCGTTTTTGTCATTACCTACAATAGCCAGGCGAGAAGTCCGGCACCTCCAGCCAGTCCCCAACTGGCAAGGCTACCCACAAGGAACTCTTCGGCTTTGGTACCCGTTTCGGCAGTGGGGTCATCTCGCCTGGCTTCAGCAGAGATCTCTGGGAATCGTACGATCCCCTTGGCAGCCATCAGTGCGGCTACAACATGAGAGGCCCCTACAACGGTGAGGACCATAATAAAAATGCGCTCCAGCGGCCCGATGACACGACCGCCTTTAAGCCGGCTGGCTGGCACAGCCCCGGCAGCTTTGCCGTCGTCGCCAATCGGGCGGCCAGACAACAGTAATACTGCGCGGGTGATGCGGTTGCCCGTCTGAGTCAAAAACAAAGCCAATGCTAGCCACAACAAACCAGATGGGACCGGTGTAGCCAGCACAGCTACATCTAACCACGCAAAACCCGCGATTACGACTATCAGCCCGACGCTAGACCAAGCGTATTGCGGTGATGGTGCTCGCTCGGGGTGCGTTGTACCGTCCATACGCTGGGCCGTATAAAACCATGCTGCTGCGATGAGTGCTGCCACGGCACCGATCCAACCGTCTGGGCGCACCCAGATTGCACTAATAACTGTAAGCACCACCCACCAGCCAAGTTCGATGAACAGCACGGCTTTTCCTGTCAGGCGTGCCTGCAGTAGGCCAATGAGGTCGGTGATAGCGACAGCCAGGATAGTCAAAATGACTAGCATCAGTAATCCTTTATCGGATACTCGGAGGTGGTTCAGGTTGCGAGCATAGCATCAGCGTCGAGCAATGCCATGGCACCGGAGCGATGCAGGGCTTGAGAAACGGCAGCCTGCGAGATCCCCTCCTTGCGGGCTGCCTGCTGCTGGGTTGCACCAAGCAGCAGGGTGCTACAGAGCCGACGTTCCCGAGCCTTCAACCGTGACAGAATATGGTCACCCAATACCAGCTGGGTATTCACCGCAGTGGCAAGCTCAGCATCATCGCAACGAAAGCCGGAGGATATATCCGCCCGGTGTTGTTGACGCTGCTCTACGTCTTCGATTGCCGCCCGAGCGTGCAGCCAGGCGCTGCCATCTTGGATGGGTCCGACCTCACCTTCTTCGATGGTGTTAATTTCTCCGGCACCGATGCCGAACCGTAACTGAGCCTCTTCAGCCAGCATCGCTTGCATTCGCACGGTAATGCGCACGGCATCTTGCCAGGTGGCCGTGATGAGTTGGAATTCATCGCCTACGGTTGCCCACGCTGGGCGTATAGACGGCACGACGGCTTCGACTTGCTCAAACGCCTCGGTGATTACCCGCTGGGCTGCGGGCCGATCTAACATATCGCTAGATCCGATAATGTCAGCAATGATTCCTACCGCATGTTCCATGCGTTCACAATATCACTTATACTGGCCTTAATATAAGTGTTTTTACTAATTTGGTTAATTAGTCAGAGGCAACGCGACGACACCAACAATGCCCATAAGCACCAGGCTGAGCAGTACAATCGGCAAGAGAACTTTCAATAACGCGCCCCGTGTCACAGCAGGACCAGGCGTCGTGCTGCGCTGGTAGACATGGGCCATGCGGTAAGCCAGTTCAATACGTGCTGGGCCAGCGATGATGGCCCAGCCTGCCGCCGAGTTCTGTAAGCCCATGGCCCACAGTGGTGAAACACCGAGGCCTTGGGCTGCGGCTACTTGGGTGGCACCGAACATGGCGTTGGCACCGGTGCCCGAGGCGGTGATGTAGCCGGATAGGCCTGCAACAAACGGCATTACGAATAAGTAGACGGAGCCCAGTTCTGCCAGGCTGCCGGCAATTTCATCAGCCAGCCCGCCGCCGGCCATCATGACACCTAACAGTACGTATAAAGCGGTTGGGATAGCGACTTGCCACCACATGATCAGGGAAGCTAGCGGCAGTGTTGCCCGATCCTCGGGGCTCATGGTTAAAAAGGTCATGGCCATTAGTGCCGCCGTCGTCGACCATAGTGCTGGGGAGGCTAGCACCTCACCAAGGGCACCCAGCTCGATGGTCCGGTAAATGATCTGGCCAAAAATGGTGCCGGCCAACAAGATCAGGTAGGGCACCAATGAGCGTCCTGGGCCGGGGGTGAGACGCCCGCGGCGAATGTAGAGTAACCACAGGATGGCCATAATCAGTGTGGCAACTGCCCCGGCCACGGGGGTGCCCAGCAGCAGGTTGGCTAGCATGGTAAAACCCCACAGTAAAACACCTGATCCGGTACCAGCGGCGGCCCAAAAAAGTTTTCGACTGCGGGCGATATTGGGCTTAAGGTAGCCGTTGCCTGCCACAATAGCGCTGGCAATACCGGAAACGATAAATGGTATGAGGTTCATCCATCCGGAGACCAATCCCATATCGGTCAGTGACGAGTTGGCGGCTTCAGCGGCGATCAGCGTGCCCGGGCCCATGGACCCCCACGGGCCAATCATCAGTCCCAGCAGAGTAAGCAGTGCTGCCCGGTAGGGGGTGAAACCAAAGGATAACAGCAGTGGCAATCCGATGAGCACGGAGACGCCGAACCCGGTTACGGTTTCTAGAAATGGGACCACGCCGTGGGTCATCAACATGGCTGAGGCGACCGTGGGCCCATCGGCAGACAGCCAGCCTGCTAGCCGGCGTTGGGCTCCGGTGCGATCCATTACCCCGGATAGCAGCACCCCGCCACCAATGATTGCCAGGACTTTGATGAGTGTCCAAAACGTATCGTTCCAGGCGCTGACTAGCGATTGGACTGGTGCAGCAAAATATGTGACCGCAACAACCCCGGCCGCTAGGGTTCCAAGCAATGGTGGCAGTGCGGCAGAGATGCGTGGCAGCGCCAACAGCCCAAGGGTAAGTAGGACCGGCAGCACTGCCATGAACAACCCCACGTTGCGGCTCCTTCAGATGAAGACTTTTTGTGCCCGAGTGTTCAGCCACAAGGCACTAGCCTAACGCGTCGGAGTCTTTATGTGCGCTATGACGACAACTCACCGCAATGGGCAGGTTTTACGCTTCGGGAATGTCTTTTCCGAAGGTTTCCTGAGTGACTTCTTCCGGCTCGGGACCACCGCGTTCATCGGTATCGAGATCCTCGATCGCCGCAATTTGGACAGGCGTGAGTTTAATGTCAAAGACGTCGAAGTTTTCGGCGATGCGTTCTGGGTTGACGGATTTTGGAATCGCAGAGCGTCCCTGCTGGAGATGCCAAGCCAACATTACCTGGGCGGGGGTGCAGTTGTGTTTTTCGGCAATCAAGCGGATGGTTTCATCCTCGAAGGTTGTAGTCTCGGAATCACCATACGAGGTAATACCGCCGATGGGCGACCAGGCCTGGGTAAGAATCCCAAGCCCGTCATTGAGTTGGCGCACCTTTGGTTGAGTAAAGAACGGGTGGACTTCGATCTGGTTGACAGCCGGTGTCACCGTTGTGTGTCGACGCAGTGTTTGCAAGTGTTCAACCATGAAGTTGCTCACCCCGATGGCCCGGACGCGTCCGTCTTCTAGGAGGTGTTCTAGCGCCCGATAGGCATCTATGGTTTGTTCAAAGTCGCCGGGTAACGCTTGATGTAATAGTAGTAAGTCAATGGTGTCTACGCCGAGTTTGCCCGCGCTTTTTTCGAAAGCGTGCAGGGTTTCGTTGAAGCCGTAGTCACTGATCCAGACTTTGGTTTCGATAAAGATGTCATCGCGGTCAATGCCGGAGTTTTTGATGGCCTCGCCTACCGCGCGCTCGTTTCCGTAAGCTGCTGCGGTATCGATAAGACGGTAGCCAACTCGTAGGGCTTCAGAAACTGCCTCGGCGGTTTCATCCGGCGGGATCTGGTAAACACCAAATCCCAATGCCGGCATTGAAATTCCATTATTTAGCGTGATTTCCATATATCCACACTAGAGCTTTCGTTACTGGGCTGAAAAGAGAGCTGAGTTATGGTGCTGCTAATAACGGTCTTTACCGATGGCGATGCGCCGCAGCCGTCGAATAGCGTCCACGAGCAGAACCGCGCCGATAACAAAAGCCACCCATGCCACCGCATTGGGTTGCATTTCAACCATCAAGAAACTTAGGCCGATCCCCAGCATCAGGACCACACCAAATATTTCTGCAAGGGCCCCGAAAAAACCAAGTGTTGTCGAGGATTTTCCGTGTTCTGGATCTGGTCGTTGCGGTTGTTGGTTCGTACCTGTTTGGCGAGGATTCATAGCTGTCCTCCTTTCATCCTTGCACCGGATTCAACCGAAGGATGCATGCACCTCTACGCTAATGATCGCAGGCCACTTCCGAAAGGGTGCCATGTGCCAACTGGCTTGGGTACACCGAAGAGTTATTGAACAAAGCCCTTATGGTGCAGTGCCCGGATACCGGCTTCATACCCATAGGTGCCTAACCCAACGACCACCCCGGCGGCCACGGGAGATAAGTAGGAGTGATGTCGGAATGCTTCACGGGCGTGCACATTGGAAATATGAATCTCAATGGTAGGGACGAAGGCACCAGAAATAGCATCGGCCAGTGCGACTGAGGTGTGCGTATATGCTCCAGCGTTGAGCACCACGCCCAGACTTTGACCATCAGCCACGGCACGTCCGGCTTCATGGATCCAGTCGATGAGTTCACCTTCGTGATTCGACTGTCGAAAGATCAAATCGACCCCAAGTTCTGCGGCCACCTGCTGACAACGCTGTTGAACATCAGCCAGGGTTTGTCTGCCATAAACATCCGGGTCACGGGCACCCAGCAGATTAAGGTTGGGGCCGTTGAACACATAAATACTGGTCATCATTATCCTTTGTACTATTTGGCTGGCAAAGTGGCTGCTAAGTGTTGGACCGCCTGCTGCAAAGCGTCTCGGTATGTCAATAATTGGGTTTTATCAGCACGAAATATCGGCGCTGCAATTGCCACGGCTCCCAATAAGCGCCCGGCCGGTGTGGTGACCGGTGCGGCCAGGGCGTTCATCCCTAAATCTACTTCTTGGTTTTGATAGACGTACCCATCATGGCGGCCAGCTGCAACTTGTTGCTCTAACACTTGTGGGTCGGTCACTGTGTACTCTGTGTAAGCTTGCAGGTCCAATTGACTAATCATTTCTTCAGCCATCTGATCTGGCATCGCAGCTAGCATCGCCTTACCCATCGAGGAAACGTGCAATGGCAACCGGTCCCCCGGGTCGGTGGTCTGGCGAAACTCTGGGCCATCAACGGTATGTACGGTGACTGATTCAGTGCCGTCTGGCACCGCAAACAGGCAGGACTCATTAGTGGCCTCTGATAGCTCGCGCAGCACAGGCAATATCGTGCCATCGTACCCGCGGGCAGCGGCGGTAACCTGGCTAAGCTCAAAGACCGTCAAGCCTAGCCGGTATTGTTTGGTTTGGGGCTCATATTGGGCAAACCCGGTGTCAGCCAAGGTGTTCAATAACCGGTATGCAGTTGAAAACGGCAACCCAGAATCACGTGCAAAAACTGCTGCCGTTGCACCATCTGGGTAGTTGCCCATCAGCCTGAGCAATTCCAGCCCTTTGGTCAATGTTGAACTGCCCCGAGTCATCCATTCTCCCTTACGTTGTCTGGCCAAAGCTCATGGTATCCCAGGGCACACAGCCATGTCGCTTGACACACAGGCGCCCACCACTCCAAGATAGATTATCAACATATAGAAGCTATTGCCAATATATGGCAATAGAGAAGGATAGGTGATCTTCTGACTGCATCGGCAGCTAAGGTCCAGGCAGATTCCTCCGGTGCACTGCCTCAACGAACACCAAAGCGCGCGGCGCTGGCAAGCTGGATCGGCTCTGCACTGGAATACTACGATTTTGCTGTCTATGGCACCGCCGCAGCCCTGGTACTCAATAGGCTATTCTTCCCAGAGACCACCGCCCCTGGCATCGGCGTGCTGCTAGCAATGGGCACTGTCGGCATCGCCTATGTGGTCCGCCCACTTGGCGCCGTCATCATGGGACCGCTGGCAGATAGACTCGGACGGCGCTTCGTGCTGATGCTCACCCTATTTATGATGGGTGGAGCCACCTTCTCGATCGGGCTGCTACCTACCTATCAACAGGTAGGATTGCTCGCCCCAGCACTGTTGGTGCTATGCCGTGTCATTCAAGGGCTTTCCGCCTCCGGTGAGCAGGCCTCGGCAATCTCGGTGTCTTTGGAACACTCCGATGAGCAACACCGTGGGCTCACAACCTCCTGGACACTGCACGGAACTCAGGCCGGCACCTTATTAGCCACCGGTATTTTCATCCCGCTGACTACCTTCCTCACCGATGAGCAACTGTATAGCTGGGGTTGGCGCATACCGTTTTGGATCTCTGCGGTGGTAGTCGTGCTCGCCTATCTGATCCGCCGTCACCTAGAAGAGCCACCATCCTTTGAGGCCCGCCGCAAAGAAGTTGTGGCCTTATCACCACTGACCCAGACCCTGCGGTTCCACTGGAAAGCGGTCCTACGGGTAACCGCGTGCGCTCTGATTAATACCATCAATATTTTCATTAGTGTGTGGGCAATCTCTTTTGCCACCAACGGTTACCAGCTGGATCGCTCCACCCTGTTATGGGTGCCTGTATTAGCAAATCTATTGGCGCTGTTTGCCATCCCGGCCGCCGGACGGCTATCAGATCGTTTTGGCCGCAAGAAAGTCTTCATTACTGGCGCGCTGGGCTCCGCGGTGTTTGTCTACCCATACCTCTATTCCATTACTCAGGAGAACTGGATCGGGATTTTTGTGGGCGGCATTATGATGTCCGGAGCCATGTATTCGGCGGCAAACGCCGTCTGGCCATCATTCTATTCGGAAATGTTTCCGGTACGGGTGCGTGCCACCGGCTTGGCCCTTGGCACACAGATCGGTTTCGCCCTCTCCGGCGGCTTTGTACCGGTTATTGCTACTCTATTATCCGGTCAGCAACAAACCGGTTGGCTGCTGCCAGCCCTATTTGCCACAGTAGTGTGTGTCATTGTTGCTGGCGCAGCCATGACTGCTAAAGAAACGCATGCGGCCACCCTGGCTGAAATTGACGAGATGCACACCACCCCGCAAGAGCGCGCAGCATTAGAAGTGAGCAAATGAGTAAACACAGTTATCTGATGGGTCTGATCGGTGAAGGCGTTCGGCCCTCCCTGACCCCGCCCATGCACGAACAAGAAGGCGCAGCTCAGGGCCTACGGTTTGTGTACCGACCGATTGATCTGACCGAATTAGATTTGCCGGCCAGCGATGTGGGTAGGCTATTGAATGCAGGAATCGAGCTGGGCTTCGATGCTTTCAACATCACCCACCCGTGCAAACAGGTAGTAGTAGATACACTCGACGAGGTCGATCCGGCAGCCCGGCGTCTCGGCGCGTGCAATACCGTATTGGTTGCCGAGGGCCGTCTGGTTGGTTTTAACACGGATCGTTCAGGCTTCTTCTCGGCTTTGGCCAGAGAACTACCCACCGCGGATCTGACTGATGTAGTGCTTTTCGGTGCCGGCGGTGCTGGTTCCGCGGTGGCCGATGCGCTTGTGGGTGCCGGAACAGCCCGGTTATCCGTACTAGACCCGGATTTGGGACGTGCCCAAGCACTTATAGCCCAATTACAAGCAACCACCAACAGTTCATTGCAGTTACGGGCAGGCACCCCGCAGCAGGCTGCGCAGTGGGTTCCGCAGGCCACCGGTATCGTCAATGCCAGCCCCATCGGGATGTTTTCGCATCCGGGTGTGCCTTTGGATCCCGCAGTATTGCAACCCCACCACTGGGTGGCCGATATTGTTTACCGCCCGGCACGCACCGAATTGATTGACACCGCCGCTGCCCTAGGTTGTGCCGTGATGCCCGGCCAGGCCATGGCCGTAGGCCAAGCAGCCGATACCTTCCAACTTGTCACCGGGCTGCAGCCGGATCGGGCACGAATGCAACAGCATTTGGAAGCTCTTATCGCAGCAGAACAGGTCGCCGGAGATCTTAAGGAGCATGTATGAAAACTTCTATTGCCACGGTATGTCTTTCCGGCACGCTAGAAGAAAAAATGCAGGCCTGTGCCGCAGCCGGTTTCGACGGCATCGAAATCTTCGAAGCCGACTTGGTGGTTTCGCCGTCCTCCCCCGCCGAAATTCGGGCACTGGCCCAACGTTTAGAACTGCGTCTGGATTTATATCAGCCATTTCGGGATCTGGAAGGTGTCACCGAAGAGCTATTTGAAAAGAACCTGCACCGGTTGGAAGCAAAATTCCAACTCATGCAACAGCTGGGCATGAATATGATTCTGGTGCCTTCCAACGTGGGCACCGCCACGGTGGAAGACGACACTGTTATAGCCGGCCAGTTACGCCGGGCTGCAGAACTTGCCCACCGCTACGGTATGTACATCGCCTATGAGGCCTTGGCCTGGGGAACCTATGTTAACACCTACTGGCACTGCTGGCAGCTAGTCCAAGCCGCTGACCACCCCAACTTGGGGGTGTGTTTGGATTCGTTTCACATTTTGTCTCGAGGCGATGACCCATCACGGATCCCAGAAATCCCGGCTGAGAAAATCTATTTTGTTCAATTGGCCGATGCCCCAGAACTTGGCATGGACGTATTGCCGTGGTCGCGCCACCACCGGGTATTTCCCGGTGAGGGCAGCTTCGACATGGTCGAGTTCATGACCTATCTGACCCAAGCCGGATATTCGGGACCGCTATCCTTAGAAATTTTCAATGACGTCTTTCGCGAGACCGACCCCAGTATTACCGCCGCCGATGGTTTACGGTCACTACGTTGGATCCAACAAGGTGCCCGTGGACACTTGTCCACCGATAATCCGGCACGTGACCAGCTGACCGCGATGCCAAAAATCGATCCGGTGGAGGTCATTGATCATGTCGAAGTCACCACTGATGCACCCGATGAGTGCGGGGCCCTACTGGGGGCACTCGGGTTTGCTTTTATTGGGCAGCATCGCCGCAAAACCGCCCAACTGTTTGTTGCCGGTGGAGTCAAAGTCGTGCTAACGCCCGTCCACCAGGGCGGCACCTATATTAGCTCGGTGGCATTACAGGTTGCCAACAGCAACGATGCCCTGGCCCGGGCGCGAGCATTAGGCGCACCCGTGGTATCGCGTCCGGTCACCGCCGATGAGGTACGTTTGCCCGGGGTATTTGGCCCCGGCGGTATGCAATTCTTCTTCGTCGATGACACCGCGGCCAGCTGGCCAACCGAATTTGGCGCTGATCTTGACCGGCTGGCCGACAACACCAACACCATCCGGTTGGATCATTTGAATGTGCCCGAGGCACGCGATCACTTCGGTGCATCGGTGCTCTTTACCCTGGCAACGCTGCGGATGAATGCCCTACCCGGTCAAGATGTTGCCTCACCGCGCGGACTGGTCCATTCCCAAGCATTGGAATCACCTCGTGGCGGCATTCGCTGGGTTTTCAACCGGGTGCCTCGTACCTATACAAACCGTGCTGGTGAGCCGGTACGCTATCCGGGCCATATTGCCCTAGCGGTGGATGATCTTGAACAACGCGCCGCAGCGGCAATCGATGCCGGACTTGCGGTACTGCCCATTCCCACGAACTACTATGTGGATCTGCAGGCCCGCTTTGGACTTGACGATGCCACGGTACGGCGTTGGCAACGGTTAGGGATCCTCTATGATCGCAATGCTGACGGGGAATTTTTGCACCTATACTCCGAAACCCTTGGCGGGCTATTCATTGAGCTGGTCCAGCGTATCGGGTCCTACCAGGGCTATGGCCCTGGAAATGCTGCCGTCCGGTTGGCAGCCCAGGAACAACACGAGCAACAACGCCGACTATAGGACGGATGATTCAACCTGTGGGGCACCGGATCCGGTGCGGAAGTGTGGTTTCAGTGCCGTACGCAAGTTCAAGAACAACAGGACCATGCCTAGGGTCAGGAAGATGTGTCCTAAACCAGAGATACCCGCGGTGGCTGGGCCGGGCTCACTGCCCACAACAGTCATGGTGCCGCGTACGGCCAACATGCCAGCGGTAAGAATCAGACCAATGTTGTAGGTCCAAAAGAACCAGTTGAAAAGGTTGGATTGGCTTAGCTTGAACTGGTGTTCCAAGACAAGAACAATGAGCAAGACAATAAAGCCCAGGGTCAGCACGTGGGTGTGTACCAGAGGTAGCTGACTGAATTCCGAGGATGGGAAGTCCCGGGATTTGGTTAGTTCTCAGTAGTAGAGGCCGGAAAGTGCTCCGATGACCATGTAGCTAAATGCAGCGTAGAAGAGTTTACGCACTGTGTGGTTTCCTTTCTGTTCTGAGGTCTGTGGCCTCAAATGAGGCCGGTTTCTTGCGCCAGCGCAACGGCCCGCGCCCGGTTATCGACGCCAAGTTTGGTAAAGATATGTACCAGGTGGGACTTGACGGTGGCTTCGGCAACGAAGAGTTGTCGGGCCATTTCTTTATTGGTGGCTCCCGTGGCCACCAGTCTGAGGACTTCGCGTTCGCGTTCTGTCAGTTCCGGTAGTGGGTCGCGCATCCCAGCTAGGACACGGGAGGCCATTTGGGGGGCAAGCACGGTTTCACCGGCGGCAACCCGCTGAATACCGTCAATGATGGTTTCCGGGGTGGCATCTTTGAGTATGTATCCGGCCGCTCCAGCATCCATGGCACCCATAACATCGGCGTCGCGATCATATGTCGACAGGATCAGCACCGTTGGGGCCGGGTCCAGCTTTCGCAGTGCTCGGGCTGTTTGGATGCCATCCATGCCAACGCCTAATTGCAAATCACATAGCACGACATCCGGTTGGAAATGTTCGGCCAAGGTCAGTGCTTCTTCCCCGCTGGCTGCTTCTGCCACAATGGACACTTCACTTCCGGTATCCAGCACGGCACGTAATCCGGTGCGGACCACCGGGTGGTCGTCAACGAGCAGTACGGTGATGGTCATGTATTCTCCTGAGTTACTGGGCGGGTATCCATACCCGGATTCACGGGTAAGTAGGCCGATAGCGCGGTGCCTTGGCCGGGACTGGATTCAATATCGAGTCCACCACCTAGCTCACGTAACCGTGCACGCATGAAGCGCAGCCCGTAGGAGCTAGCCGAGCTCTGCTCCGAGGAGGCCTCCAGCCCGGTGGGATCAAAACCTACCCCGTCGTCGATAATGTCTAACCGAATAGCATCGGTGGCATCAATGAGGGTAAGTACCGCCATGGTCGCTGCGGAGTGTTCCCGAATATTGCCCAGTGCCGATTGCGCGGTGCGCAGTAGGGCCACTTCCGCATCTGGGGTCAAGGCAGGCAGTGTGGCATCGGTTCGCAGTTCGGTATGAATACCGGTGGTGGCATGCAACCGGTCCAGCATGCCCTGCAGGGCGCTAGCCAGCCCGTCGTCATCGAGTTCAGCCGGGGCCAGTGCGGCGATGATGCGCCGAACATCGGCCAGTGACTCGGTGGCAACCGATTCCAAATGTGCCAGGGTTTTGATGTGTTGGGCATCGTGACTGCGGTCCTGTTCGGCGTGGGCTATCAACCGGATGGAGGATAACCCTTGGGCGACGGTGTCGTGGATATCTCGCGATATTCTGGTACGTTCCGCTAACGCCCCGGAATGGCGTTGCGCTAGGGCTAGTTCGTCTTGTAGCCGTGCGGTTTCTTCTTGGGCCCGGGTCAGATGGTTTACCAGTTGCTGTCGAGCTTCCGATTCACGCAACAACTCCAAGTAGCCGCGGGAAATACCCAGGGCAAATACCCCTCCGATCAGCGGGCCAAAGATGTTGGGGTAGGTAGTCTGACCGTAGTGCAGAATTGGTGCGACCACCGAGACCGCATAGACCACCACGGAAAATACCAGTGCGCCTCGGCCCGGCAGCAGGTGCCCGGCCAGCAACCACAATAAGAAGGCCAGCCAAATGTATTCGGCCGTTATAGCAACTGCTGCTACCCATAGCGCTGCCAGCCCGATGAGCCACCATCGCAGCAGTCGCAGCGAATCGGTGCGTTTGGGGATCCAGCTGCCGGCGGTGTGCCAAGCCAGGAATAATATCCCGATGGCCACCACTGCGATCACCGGTGCCGCGGCATCTGCTAGCCCGCGCAACATTCCTACAACGGTTAGTACCACGGCGATGACATACTGACCAATGGCCATGGCCCGTCGGGTAGCACCATTTGTGGCGCCCGAGTACTTTAGCGGTGTATTAACAATGCTCATTGGCTTATTATGCAGACCCGACTGGAAGTTTTCCAGGCCACCAGATCTTGTCACCGATCAGCCCAAACAGCGCTGGCACGATCACGCTGCGCACCACAACGGTATCGATCAGCACCCCGATGCACACGATCATCCCTAGTTGTCCCAGCACAACTAGCGGTAGTACACCCAGTGCGGCAAAGACGGCGGCCAAGACGATCCCCGCCGAGGTGATAACCGAGCCGGTGTGGGCCAAGGCGCGAGCCATACCTTCTTTGGTGCCGTGTTCCAAGGCTTCGGGACGGGCCCGGTGGGTCAAGAAGATCGTGTAGTCGATACCTAATGCCACCAGGAACATAAACGCCAGAACCGGGACTTGGACATCCAGCGCTGACTGTTCAAACACCAGCCCGGATACCCATGCGCCGGCCCCGATGGCCGCGGCCGCGCTGGCAATGTTGATTAGCAGTAAAAGCACGGGTGCCAACAGCGAGCGCAAGAGGATGATCAACACGATAAAGGCCACACCCAACACGATGGGTGCCACGACTGCCGAGTCGTGTTTGTTGCCGTCACGGGCGTCCATATCAACGGCGGTGGCACCGCCAACTACGGCATCGGCTCCATCAAGGTCATGCATGGTGTCGCGCAGGTCGGTGACGACGTCAAAGCTTGCTTGGGTGTCTGGTTCGGGATCAGCAACAACCATGATGTGGCTCAAGGTATCGTCAGTGGAGGTAGCCACCGGGTTGGCGCGCGTTACGCCGTCAACGTTTTCGGCGGCCTCAATAACATCGCCGGTTGCCTGTTTATCCGCAATGATGTCGATGGGTTGGGCCTCGCCTGCTGGGAAGTGTTCGGCTAGGACTTCAAAGCCTTCTGCTGATTCAGATTTGACCCGGAATTGTTCGGTCTGGTCCAACCCGATTTTCACGCTGAATAACCCGGTGGCAAGCACGGCGAGCACAATGAGACCGCTTACCATGCTGGCTGCTGGACGCAGCATCACGGTGTGGGCAATCTTGGACCATACCGCACCGTGTTTGGCAGGTTTTTGTGGAGATGGGATGAATGGCCAGAAGACTTTGCGGCCAAATAGTACCAGGACCACGGGTAGTAGGAATAAGGCGGTAAGGGCTGCAACCAGTAGGCCAACGGAAGCAGAAATCCCTAACCCGTGGGTTCGTGGGATAACGGCTAATAACAAGCCCAGTAGAGCCAATACGACGGTGACGTTTGATGCGGCAATGGCACCAAAGCTTTTACGCCAAGCCGCCGCCATAGCACTGCGGTGGTTATCGTTGCGGCTGAGCTCTTCGCGGTAGCGAGAAATCAGCAGCAGCGCGTAGTTGGTGCCTGCCCCGAAGACCAGTACGCTGACGATACCCGGATCGAATTGTTGTCCGGTGGCTTCAGCGATCGCCGCAGTCAGGTTCGCGGCCAACCGGTCAGCTACACCAACAACTGCCAACGGGATCAGCCACAGCACCGGTGACCGGTAGGTGGCGATCAGTAAGACGGCGACGATGGCGATGGTTACGGCTAGCAACGTGAAATCTGCACCGTCGAAGGACGAAGCGATATCAGCAGCAAACGCTGGACCCCCGGTAACCTGGATGTCCAGGTCTGCGGGCATGTGTTCACTCACATCAGCGCGCAACGCTTTAATGGTGTCGGCGGTTTCGGATGAAGCATCGCCCACGGTAATGGGTGCGGTAATCATCGCAATAGCATTGTCGTCGCTGGGCAGCGGATCTGAGGGATCTTCGACAAAGTTGCTATCGACGTCGTTGGCTGCCTGTTGGAAATCGGCCAGATCAGTATCGGTAATATCTGCACCATCGGTGCGAGATGCAATCAGTAGGACTGATTGTTCGTCACTGTCGGAGAATTTTTCAAGGAGTTCTTCGACCTGTTCAGATTCGGAGCCCAGTGGTGCCTGGTCATTTCCGGTGGTCATATCGGCCTGCCCGAATACGCCGAAGACGCCGAGTATGACAATAATGGCCCCGGCCAGCCACCACCAAGCCCCTTTGCGGGAGGTTAGTGACCTGCTCAACCGGTCGAGTCGTGTGCCTGATGCTGTGGAATTCATACCTCTAAGTTCACCAGGCAGTACCTATGGTGGTCATCGCACAACCGATGGAACTTGGTCTACAACTTTTGGTTGATCGGGCTTGCCCTTGACGTAGCGTCATCCACTAAAACAGAGACTACAACCTAGAAAGATACGAACAGGAGTGTCATGGAATGGTCGACAACTCAGGTGGTTGAAGCCACCGGCATTACTTCCCGGACTTTGCGCCACTACGACCGGATTGGGCTACTTTTGCCCAGTCGCACCGGTGCCGGAGGACTGCGGTATTACAACCAGCAGGCCCTTATTCGGCTGCAACGGATTTTGTTGCTGCGCCAGCTGGGCATGCCGCTAGCCGAGATTAGCCAAGTACTTGACGGGCAAACCAGCGACATCAAGGCGTTACTGGAGCAACGTCAGCGATTACAGATTACACAAGAACAAATAGCAATGCAGATCCGCTCGGTTGATGCGACCATAGCGGCCCTGGAGAAAGGACAAACGATTATGCCACAAGACATGTTTGCAGGCTTTAATCATGCCAAATACGACGCTGAAGTGCGGGAACGTTGGGGTGATGCAGCCGCGGACCGTTCCAATGCATGGTGGTCAGACCTAGGCACTTCAGGCCAGGAAGACTTCCGGCAACAGCTTGAAGCGCTCAATTCGGGCTGGGATGAAATTATCGCAGCAGGAGTTGAACCGGATGCGGAGTCCGCCCAACAGATGGCTGCCCGGCATATCGACTGGCTTAGTTTAACGATTCCGCGCGATGAATTGTCAAAAGCCAAGGTCAAAGGCATCACGCAAATGTATGTTGACGACGAGCGTTTTGCCGCCAACTACAACCGGGTGTCACCAGCGGGTCCACAGTTCGTCAGAGATGCCATACACCACTGGGCTGATCACCACCTCAGTGACTAAGGATTTCAAAACAACGCTCCGATATGATATAAGTCACATTCGTTTGTTGTCACTTCTATCTTGAGGAGTCGTTGTCATGACAAAACAGCACGCACAAGCTAATACCCAACGGCAAGGCACTCCTTTGTCCCGGGCGATGCGTCCCGTCAACCACGTGGTGGAACGCTTCATTCCCTCATCCTTGGTCTTTTCCATTCTGCTGACCTTTATCGTGGTGGTCTTAGCATTGATCCTGACTGAGACCTCACCGGGTGATCTGGTGGTGTATTGGGGAGATGGTTTAGCCGGACTGTTAGATTTCATCACCCAGATGGCTCTGATTCTGTTATTCGGTCACATTCTGGCCAATACTGGTCCGGTGCGCCGTGGTTTAGGCTATTTGGGTAGCGTTCCACGCACTGAGTTGACCGCGTATGTTTTCGTGTTCTTCGTAGCTGCCATTGCCAGCTTGATTACCTGGGGCCTGGGGCTTGTGGTGGGCGGACTACTGGCCCGCGAAGTGGCCTATCAAGGTCGAGCCCGCGGGCTAAAACTGCATTTTCCCATGCTCGTGGCTTCCGGGTTTGCCGGTTTCGTGGTCTGGCATATGGGATATTCCGCCTCGGGACCGCTGACAGCGGCAACAGAAGACTCCTTTCTCACCGATTCGCTCAACGGTCAGACGCTTGCCATCAGTCAGACAGTATTTTCCGGCTGGAATATGTTGGCTGCTGCAGCGACTATTTTGGTAGTTGGTCTAGCAATGTTTTTGATCGCACCTCGTAAGGGAGATACAGTAACGCCGCTTGAAATTGATGTTCGGGAAACCACTGATGACGGACAAGAGGACATCGTCACCCCGGCAGATCGGCTGGATGCTAGCCGGATCGTTACCCTGCTCATCGGTCTGCTACTAGTGGCTTATTTGGTGTTGCACTTTAGCCGAGGCGGTACCCTAACCCTGGACACAGTCAACTGGTCATTTCTTGCGCTGATCTTCTTATTAGTACGCAACCCGTTTGAACTCATTGCGCTGACAAAACAGGCTGCTTCAAATGTGGGCGAGATTCTGCTGCAGTTCCCACTCTATGCTGGCATTTTAGGGCTGATGGTGGGTTCCGGTCTGGTACAGATTTTCTCTGACGCCTTTGTATCGATCTCTAATCCAGTCACCTTTGGGGTCCTGGCATTTCTAGCAGCGGGGCTTGTGAATTTCTTTGTGCCATCAGGCGGCGGACAGTTCGCGGTACAAGGGCCAATCATGCTCTCAGCCGGCACTGAGCTTGGTGTAGATCCAGAAATAACTATTATGGCGGTGTCCTATGGGGATCAGTGGACCAATATGATCCAGCCGTTCTGGGCTATCCCGCTGCTGGCTATTGCCGGGCTGAAAATGCGCGACATTCTTGGCTATACCACCGTAGCTCTGCTTGCTTCCGGAGTAGTTTTTGCGGCAACGCTACTGCTGGTGTCTTTATAACAAGGTGGGCCGTTTATGCTGTTGGCATCGATGTCTGCTGATAATGTACCAGACGCCATTGCTCCTGGACCCGAACATAGACGCTGACCATCAGCGCCCGAAGAGTGTATGGGCCACTACGATGGGCTAGACCTATATAGCGCAGCAGAGCCTGATCCGGTCCCAGGGAGATGATCGTTGGCTCATAAATCTCATAGCTATCCAGGTTGGCGCATCCTGGAGTGACGCAATGACAGCGTCGCGATCGAGCGCATAGCCGTCAACCACCGTCATGATCGCGTCATTGGTCATAATCTGACCACACCCTTGGAGGCTAATCTGCCACCGGTACAACCATTGGCGAACCGGACCATGGGTCTGATCCGATCATTGCTTCTAAACCAAAGACCTCAGTGATCAACTGCGTCGTCAAAATTTCGTCTGCTGCACCCTGTGCCACAATCCTGCCCTGATGCATCACCACCAGCTGATCTGCGTATCTTGCCGCTTGATTCAAATCATGTAGCACTGCCAAAACCGTACGCCCGTTGGCCGTTATGCTTCGGCATAACCGCAACACCTCAATTTGATGGGCTATGTCCAAAAAGGAGGTGGGTTCATCCAAGAGCACGTATTGGGTTTGCTGGGCTAAGACCATGGCCAACCATGCACGTTGGCGTTGGCCTCCGGATAGTTGTGCCACTGGAAACTGGGCAAACGCCGTCATCCCGGTGTCTTCTAGTGCCTGTTCAATAGCTGCTGGATCATCTACCGACCACTGACGTAATGGGCTGTGATACGGGTAGCGGCCGCGAGCTATCAAGCCGCCCACGGTCACCCCCTCTGGTACCACCGGGTGTTGTGGCAGCAGGGCGATGCGTTGAGCTAAGTGTTTGGGGCGTAGTTTTTGCAGCGGGGTGCCTTGAAAGTGCACCATACCGGGCTGGGTTGCTAATACGCGGGACAACGATTTTACCAAGGTAGATTTGCCACAACCGTTTGGTCCAATAACCGCGGTGAAGCGGCCCTCGGGTACCGTGAAGTCGAGGTCGGACAGTACCGGTTGGGCCCCGTAACCGACACTGAGTTTAGTAGCGGCCAGTCCAGTGGCAAGTGCGGTCATGATTGTCCTTTCTTGAAGAAATTCAGCAGCAGGTAGCCCAGGAAGATGCCACCGAATCCGGCGGTGAGCACTCCGGCGGGCAGCCCTTCAAATATGGGTATCTGTTGGACAGCTAGATCGGCAAGGACCAGCAATAATGCGCCGGTCAGTGCACTGCCGATCAGGTGTGGTCCGGAGGTTTGAGTGAGCATCCGGGCAGCGTGCGGGCTCATCAGGGCGATGAAGGCGATTGGTCCGGCTACGGCGACGGCCATGGCGGCTAGCACCAGTGACAGCAGGACAGCTTGGGTGCGTGTGGCAGAAGCTTTGCCGCCCAGTGCTGTGGTGAGTTCATCGCCAAGTTCCATCAGTTCCAGTCGTGGCGCTAACCAAACTAATACTGGCGCGGCCACCAGCAGTGTGACTGCGATGATGGCGACTTGTCTGATGTCTCGGGAATTTAGGCTGCCCACCAGGTAAGCGGCCAGGCGGCTGGCTTCATCACGCAGGGTGGCGGTTACCACGAATTGGGTGACGGCTGTGGCCATGGCGGCTACTGCGATGCCGGCGATGATGACTTTGGCCGTGGAGGATAGTCCGCTGCCGGTGGCTACGGTGACCAGACCGATGGCGATACCGGCGCCGGCCAGCGCCCCCAGTGGGGTGGGCATATTGAAGGGCAGCAGGGATGCGGCGGCCACGCCTGCCCCTGCCCCGGCAGATAGGCCCAGGACATCTGGGCTACCCAGCGGGTTGCGGGTGACGTTTTGGAACAGGGCACCGGATATGCCGAAGGCAGCACCAGCCAGGATGGCGATGAAAAGTCGTGGGCCGCGTACGCGTTGTAGGGCAAATTCGGTGGTGGCGCTTGCTTGGCCACGCACGACATCAACAAGTTCTGCGGGGCTGATTCCCAGTTTGCCGAACATCAATGTGGCCATCGATAGTGAAAGCAGTAAGACGGTGACCGCGCACCAGATCAGCACACTTCGGCGGTGGTAGGTTATTGCGATGCGGTCGCCGATCCGCAACATTGTGGCTTGGTGCAGCATTATTGCATCACCGCCCCGCGGCGTACGGCTACTAATAAGAATGGGGCGCCAATGAATGCGGTAATAATTCCGACCATGAGTTCTTGTGGTCGGATCAGGGTGCGCGCCAGAATGTCTGCCGCAACCAGAGCTAGGGCTCCTCCGAGGATGGCCGCTGGGATGCGCCAACGAAAGTCTTCACCGAATAAGGCGAAGATAATATGTGGCACGGCTAAACCGACAAAGCTGATAGGTCCGGCAATGGCTGTCGCTACAGCGGCCAGTAGTGCAGCTGCAATGATACCAACCAGCCGGGTTCTGCCCACATTGAAACCCAGCGAGATAGCGGTTTCATCACCCAGTGCTAGAGCGTTCATACTGCGAGCTACACCCAGGGCCAGTAGGGTGCCCACAATAAGTGGGATGAATAGTTTTGTTAGGTGTTCTAATTGCACGCCAGCTAGTGAACCGACCATCCAGAACCGATAGGAATCAAAGACCCCGGGTTTTAGCAGCACCATTGCGTTGATATAGGCGTAGAGCACCGCTGAAACGACAGCACCGGCCAGTACCAGTGGCACGACACCTCGCGCCTGTGAACGACCGCCCAGCCCCAAGACGATCATCACGGCAACAACTGCGCCCAGCATTGCAAAAACCATGGTGGAGGTTGCCCCTAGGGCACCAAGTATGGCGGTACCGGTGACGACGCTGGCTGAGGCCCCTACGCCGGTACCCAAGATGCCTGGTTCGCCCAGTGGGTTGCGGGTGATGCCTTGGATCAGGGTGCCTGATACCGCCAATGCTGCACCAACGATGACGCCCATTATGGTGCGCGGGATGCGGGAATCTACCACACTGGTCAGGTAGTCGTCTCCGTTTCCAACTAATACAGCTGCCACATCGGTGATACCGTTGGGGCGACTGCCCAGAAAGAGGCTGAGGATACAGGTGGCCGCTAACGCTACGGCTAGGGCCACGGTGATCAGGCTTCGGCGCATGCCCGGGTCAGTTCTGTTCTGCCTTTTCGACGGCGTCGTCGATCATGGGTTTATAGCGTTCTAGTGTCCAGGGTACGGTCAGCGGGTTAATCATCGAAGAAGCCGTAACAAACGATTGGTCATCCGAGGCTACAATGGCACCTTGGTCTACTGCCGGGATGCTGGCGTATAGCGGTTGTTCTTCGGTTTCTTCTCGATTGGCGTCATCCATATAGAAGGTAAAGATGAGATCTGAGTCCGATAGCTTGTCAGCATTTTCTAGCCCGATCAGCGCCGACTGGGTGCCAGGGGCATCGTAGTCTTTGCGTAGCTCGTCTACGACCGGGTCCGGGGTCAGTCCGAGGGCTTCGACCATGGCTACACGCTGTTCTTCAGGATAAAACACGCCAAGGGTACCTGGACCGTCGTTATAAATGTAGGAGAAGGTCAGGTCTTCATATTTTGGGTCGGCGGCTTCATCGAATTGGCTGTGAATGTCATCGATGAGTTCTTGGGCTTGGTCGTTTTCACCCATAGCTTCGCCGATGATTTCAATTTGCTGTTCCCATTCGATGGTCCAGGGCTGTTCAGGATAGGCGACAGTGGGCGCCACATCGGCTAGCAGGTCGTATTGTTCTTGGGTCAGACCGGACCACGGGGCCAAAATGAGATCGGGTTCTAGCTCGAGGATTGCTTCGATATCTAATTCGGTGGACCCTTCGATGAGTTCGGGCAGTTCCTCGTTTCGATCCTTAACTTCTTCTTCAATCCATGGCAAGTATCCGGAGTCATCAGCACCCCACTCGTATTCTTCCATGCCCACCGGGGTGGTTCCCAGTGCGATAGCGGTCTCGGTTGAGCCCTGACCTAGTGTGACAATACGCTCGGGTTCTTCTTCGATGGTGGCGGTTCCCAAAGCGCTATCGATACTCACCGTTTCCCAATCGCCCTGGTCACCGTTTGCTGCATCATTGGTGCTTGAGCACGCGCTCAGCGTCAAAGCTGCGGTCAGCCCGATGGCCACTGTTAAGCTCCATCGACGTTTGACCGGTTTGGCCGTGGGAAGTGTCATATTTCTCCTTGCCGGTTGTTGTATGCAGCCCGACCACGCCGTGGGGTGCCGCAACACCACCAATCACAGGTAAGGCTCACCTAATCGCATTAAGATAATTTACCTTAAGCATTTGGCTGCGTCATCCATATCCTGGAAATTTTGCAGTACCGCTCAACCTCGCATCGCTACCCCCAGACGCCAATATCCCATAAAGGCCACCTGGCTTCGATCTACGCCGATATCGCGAACCAAGAAGCGCCGCAAACGTTTAATGACACCACTTTCTCCGGCGATCCAATAATAAATACCCGCCTGAGGCTCGTCCGACGCCACAATTTCTTCCCCGTAGGCTGAAAATACCGGCGTTTCCCAAAGTAGCTCCTCATCAGATGCAATCGGCGCCGAATCTTCTTCTTGTACATGCCAACCAAGC
>Ga0209487_1000466_pt1 | contig 37064 bp, 33 predicted proteins | sample Poulit2012_FD_187524 | JGI IMG/M metagenome (GOLD analysis project Ga0209487, IMG submission 187524) | Agricultural soil microbial communities from Georgia to study Nitrogen management - Poultry litter 2012 (SPAdes) (version 2) | ecosystem: Environmental > Terrestrial > Soil > Agricultural land...
AAGGCAGCGCAGACCTACTTCCGGCCCGCACCTGCCCCCGCAGGTTCAACCTCTCCAAATCTCCCTATTCACAGCAATAACGATGAACCGTGGCTCTCTCCCGATCGCCCCGATCCGGAGAGAGTTGCGGTCTCAGGGGTAATAGCTCTCTGGTGGCGTGATCTGGCAGGCCGGGATACTCTCATATCCTAGTCTACTATTCTTCAACCCATCGATTCTGAGATGACTACATTTCGTGTAGATGAGCGCGATGATTCAGTCAGGTTCACGGTACGAGCACAACCGCGCGCCTCGAGGAGTGAGGTAGTGGGAGAATATGGTGAAGCGTTGCGGGTCCGGCTCGCGGCACCACCCGTCGATGGTGAGGCGAATGCCGAGCTCGTGAAGTGTCTGGCCAAATGGCTGGGTGTGCCGCGTCGTGCGGTCCGGCTCGTAGCAGGTGAGACGGGGAGGAACAAGGTAGTCGAGGTCGAGGGGATCGATGCTGCCACAGTCCTCTCTGCCCTCGATGGTCAGGGGTGATGGAGGTCAGGCTTGGATCAGATCCTCTTCATCTTCGTCGATGGTGTCGGCCTCGGGCCCAATGACGCCCGGTTCAATCCCTTCGAGAGAGCACGACTCCCGACCTTCAGCCGTCTCCTGAGGGGTGCGCCGGTGAATCTGGACACCGCTCCCTTTCACGCTGAGGGGGTGAGCCTTCTTGGGCTCGACGCTACCCTCGGGATCGAGGGCCTACCGCAGAGTGGTACTGGACAGGCCTCACTCCTGACTGGCCAGAATGCACCCCGTCTCTTTGGTCGTCACTACGGGCCCTGGGTCCCAACCTCTCTCCGCCCACTCGTCGCCGAGGAGAGCCTCCTCGCTCGTCTCGTTGCCGCAGGGAAGGAGGTCGCCTTCGCCAATGCCTATCCAGAGGAGGTTCTAGAGCCTCCCCCACCAGGCCGCCGCAACCGTTCGCCACTACGTGCCGGTCCCCCACTCGCCGCCCTAGGAGCGGGGCTACTCACGAGGCATACCCCGGAGTTGGAGAGAGGTGAAGCGATCGCCAGTGAGTTGACGAATGAGTCGTGGCAGGAGCACCTGGGGCGAGACGCGCTCCCAACTATTACCCCAGCTGAGGCTGGGAAGAACCTCGTCCGTATCGCAGAGGATCACCACCTGACCCTCTTCGCCCACTATTCGACCGATACCGCTGGTCATACTGGTGAGATGCGGAGTGGAGTGGCGGCGTTGGAGAAGTTCGATGCCTTCGTCGGTGGGGTCCTCGAGGCCCTACCCCCTGAGATCCTACTGGTCATCGCAAGTGACCATGGAAATATCGAGGATATAAGGGGTGGGCACACACGTAACCCTGCGCTATTCCTTACTATAGGGCCGGGTCATGCCGAGTTCGCTACGGGGCTAGGGGCGTTGACCGACCTGGTCGAGGGGGTGCTAGGAAGGGTTGGGCTCTGACTAACCCAAGACCTCTCGTACCTTACGCAGGAGTTCGGTTGGCTCGAAGGGCTTCTGGAGGAAGTGCAGCTCACCCTCACCCGCCTTGTCGGCGATCACCTGATCATCGGTGTATCCTGACATATAGATGATTGGCAGGTCAGGATCTGTCTCCTGCAGGTGCTTGGCCATCGTGATCCCGCTCATCTTCGGCATGATCACATCGGTCAGTATGAGATCGATCGTGTCCCGATGCTCCTCGACCAGTTTCAGTGCCTCCTCACCATCTGCTGCCTCGATGACCTGGTAGTCCTTCGACGCAAGGATCCTGCGGACCACCATGCGCAGGGCATTGGAGTCTTCTACGACGAGGATCTTCTCATACCTCGTCGTACTCGCAAGGGAATCGAGTGTTAGAGGTGGCCCCTCTTCATCTGGAAGGACTGGCAGGTAGATCCTAAAGGTCGTCCCCTCTCCCAACTTCGAGTCGACAATGATCGAGCCCCGGCTCTGTCGGACTATACCATAGACAGTTGCGAGGCCGAGCCCGCTCCGGCCCCCTTCGGTCTTGGTGGTGAAGAAGGGTTCGAAGATCTGGGGCAGGATGCCATCCTCGATCCCGGTCCCTGTATCGGCGACTGAGATCTCTAGGTACTCACCTGACTCGAGTGAGTGCAGGGTCTGGGGCAGGGAACTATCCTCGACGGTGAGTCTTCTCGTGGTGATCGAGAGGGTACCCCCTGCGGGCATCGCATCACGTGCGTTGGCAGCGAGGTTCATTAGGACCTGGCTGATCTGTCCAGGATCGGCTCTGATATGGCTATCGGCCTCGAGATCGGTGCTGAGCTCGATCGTATCGCCGATCAGTTGTCGGAGGGCGGTACTCGTCTTCTCTATCAGTTGATCGATCGCGAGAGTCTGTGGTTGGACGACCTGTCGTTTACTGAAGGCGAGGAGCTGTTGGGTAAGGCGACTCGCCTTTCTGACCGCATTGTTGATCTCAGCGAGATCGGCCCTGGTCTTGGTATCGACAGGCCTCTCTAGGACGAGGTGGGTCATCCCTCCCATGATATTGAGGAGGTTGTTGAACTCGTGTGCGATCCCCCCGGCCAGGCGCCCGATCGCCTCCAGTTTTTGGGCCTCGCCGAGTCTTTTTTCTAGGCGCCGTTGCTCGGTCACATCCTGATAGGTTATGACGATGCCACGGATACTTGGATCCTCGAGGAGGTTGTGCCCATGTATACTGATCTTGCGGTAGGAGCCGTCCTTATGCCGGATCCTCGATTCGAGACGTGCTGTGGAGCCGGGGCTAGCTACGAGCCTCTCGTACTCAGCTCTGACTACAGCGAGGTCGCTGGGGTGGATCAGGTCGAAGGGTGAGCCACCGACCCGTTCATCGGGTGTGTATCCGGTGATACTCTCTGATGCAGGGCTGACATAGCGAGCCCTTCCCCTCTTGTCGAAGATGATGATGACCTCTTCGATCGCCTCGATCAGCGTTCGGAACCGTTGTTCACTCTCTCGGAGTCTTGCTGTTGCGCGCGTCCTCTCGATCGCGAGGCCCGCAAGTGAGGCGAACTCCTCGATGACCTCGATCTCTCCCGGTGTTGGTTCACGGACCTCATCGTAATATGTGGCGAAGGTCCCTATGACCCTCTGATTTGCATCGAGGATCGGTTCTGACCAACATGCTCGGAGCCCGAATCCGAGGGCGAGCTCTCTCGAGGCTTCCCAGAGGGGATCGTTCTCGATATCGGTGACTATCACACGTTTGCCGAGGTGGGCAGCCGTTCCGCAGGATCCGACCTTGGGCCCGATCTCGAGGCCCTCGAGTTTCCGGTTGTAATCTGGTGGGAGGGAGGGCCCAGCGAGACACCAGAGTCTATCGTCATTGAGGAGTAGGACAGAGACCTTGGCCCCGCACCGTGCATCTTCTTCGATCGCTCGGACGAGGATATCCATGATCTCGGTGAGTGGATCACCTTTTATTATCGAGTCGAGTACTCGTATCCTCGTGGTAGTGAGATAATCCCTCTTCCTCGAAGGGGTGGTACCCCTGATATGGTAGAGGGTCGCCGCTGGCCCTGGGAGGGGCAGGGTTCTGATAGTGATATCAGCTCGGAAAGCAGACCCATCTCTGCGTAGGCAAGAGTTCGCATCTCGGATCAGATCTCTGATCGGCCGGCCGACGATTTCAGGAAGTGAGTCGTAGCCGAAGAGGTCGAGTGCGGTCTGGTTCGCATCGGTGATCTTGCCAGCCTCGTCGTGTATGATTATCCCATCTGGCGCAAGATCGAGGATAGTACGGTAGTACTCCACATCCGCGTAGGGGGCGGTGTGGTTGTCGTCTGACACCGACGCCATGGGGAGCTCGGGAGCGCTCTCGGCGGTAGAGGTCATCTGACTCGGGGTGTTGGACTGGACGGCCGGGCCTGGCCGCAATGTGAGTCCGTCGCCCGATTACTCAGGGCGGGGCCTCCGTTCGGGCGGCTCCTCTGCGGTGTGCGATGGTGCCGTCCCATATGGTCCCAAGGTAAACTCCTCAGTGGTGAGTGGTCAATAGTCGTCGGAGCTACTAGGTGAGCTCAGAGCTCTCTGCGGCGGAGGACGAGGAATGCGAGGAGTAGGAGGACGCTGCCATAGCCAGTGGTATAGGCGAAGGCGTCCCATGGTATCGGCTCGAGTGTTCCGAAGGCGCCCTCGAGTCTGAGGAGTGCGGCCTGGGGTGGCAGGATGAGGGAGATGAAGTCCCTGACTCCTATAGGTACAGGGAGTTCATCTGCGATCCGTAGAGCATTCCAGATGATCGAGGTGATTGCGAGTCCTAGTGCGATCCAGGCATCCCCTCTAGTCCAGGTCGAGAGGAGTGTGATCAGTGCGCCGAATACCAGGACATTTGCTAGGATCAGGACGAGGGTTGCAGGACCAGCCCAGGTCCCGAGGAGGAGGAGATCGAAGGCTGGCAAGAGGATCGCGCTGAGGAGGAATGCGGTTGTAGTGAGGATGACGAAGCGTGCCCCATAGATAGTGGCTGGCCTGACCGGTCTGACCGCGTAGAGTCTACCGAGCCCATTCGTCTCGTCATCGCTCACGATCCCGGCCATCAGGACGAGTGTCGCGATCAGGGGGAATCGCCCGAGGAGCCAACCGAGGAGGAGGAGGGCAGAGACGAGTGGGTATCCACCGATGAGGAAGAGCTGATCGGCTGCGGCCTGGCCACTAGCCGGATCGGTCAGGAGTCGAGCTGTCAGGCCAGCAGCGAGGAAGAGTCCAGCGAATGTGGTGAGGGCTAGGAGTCTCTTACGGCGGGCCCGGAGCTCGAGGAAGGCGATACTGAAAGCGGCTCTCATTCTGCACCCCCACTCAGTGCCCGTTGCACCCGTTCCTCGAGAGCCTCCCGCACCGGAGCGACCGACTCTAAGATAGCACCTGCCCCGAGGAGGGCAGCGAGACGGGTACTGAGTTCCTCATGGTCAGCGACAGTCACCAGGTAGCGTGCCGGTGTGGCTCGGTCCGCAGCCTGGGGATCGACCGGTCGTGCTGTAGGGAAGTACTCCTGGATAGTTGGTATAGTCCTATCGAGATCGATCTGGTAGTAGAGTGTCTGGTCGGCCTCATCCCGTTCGATCGCGATCGACTCACGTACCCTCCCATTGTCCAGTAGGATCGCATGGTCAGCGATCCTCTCGATCTCGGCGAGATCATGGCTGGCGATCAGGATCAGTCTCTCCTCCCTCTGGAACTCCTCTATCAGATGTCGGAACTCGATCCTCCAGATCGGATCGAGTCCCTCGGTCGGCTCGTCGAGAACGACGAGTTCTCTCTCTGCGAGGATAGTCTGTGCGAGGCCCACTCGCTGGAGGAGACCACGGGAGAGGGTCCCTATGGGTTTGGCGCGATGGGCTCCGAGTCCGAAGCGCTCGATCGCCTGATCGACCCTGCGGTCTAGCTCAGCAGCGCGGAGCCCCTCGAGTCGAGCGAGGCTCAGGAGAGCGGTCTGGAGAGGCCATTCGGGAGGGAGGGTGAACCTCTCGGGCAGGAAGGCGGCCCCCCTCTCCCTTAGGTACTTACGCGGTTCCCTCTCACAGATCTGGATCGTCCCTTCAGAGGGTTGTAGGAACCCGAGGATGAGGGCTATGAGGGTCGTCTTCCCCGCGCCATTCGGCCCGACGATCGCCCAGGTCGAAGCATTGGGGATCTCGAGGCTCAGTTCATCGATTGCGATGACCGGATCAGTACTCCATGGCCTGGGCGCGAATCTCTTCGAGACCTCTCGTATTTCGATCATCCTCTAGTCACTCACTCGATCGATAGTATCTGAAGATACTCCTACTCTCCCCCTAGTGGGAGGGGTTCCCTCCTCTGAACCCATCCGATCTTCCTATCGCATCGCCCGGGCCGCCCCACGAGTTTGGGTTATCGATAGGAGTCCTCTGGTGGCGAGTGGTCAGTGATGGGTGGTGGTCCAAGAGTTCTGGGTCGTCTCCTGGTCGAATCTGGGGTCCTAGAGACGGCCGAGTTGGAGGCGGCGCTCAGTGAGCAGCGTGGCACAGGTGCGCGTTTGGGTGAGATCCTGGCCCGTCGGGGTCTCGATCCCGAGCAGATCGCTCGCGCCCTCGCTGACCAGTTGAGACTCGGTTATGCAGCCCCGCCCCTCACCCCTACTACGGAGGTCCTCGGTCTAGTCGACCGTGCGCTCCTCTTACGTCATCAGGTACTTCCCTTACGTCTCGTTGGCCGGAGTCTCGAGGTCGCGGTCCCCGATCCTCTCGACCTGGAGGTTCTCGATGATCTCCGTTTCCAGACGGGTCTACGTATCGAGCCCCTCGTTGCGACGCGTGCAGCGATCGAGGGTGCACTCGCGGAGATCCTGGGGGACGATCCCTCGTCGGGTAGGGCAGATGGTGGGGAGGGACTCGATGAGGTCACCCTTCTTCGTCGTGCATCGGAGTCGGCGCCGATCGTCGCCCTCGTCGATCTGATCTTGCAGCGGGCCCTCGAGCTCGGGGCGAGTGATGTGCATATCGAGCCGGTCGGTGATCGGCTACGGGTCAGGGCCCGGGTCGATGGTCTCTTACGGGAGATCCTCGAGTTACCGGGCAGGGTGGCCGCTGGTATAGCCTCGAGACTCAAGATCATGGCCGATATGGATATAGCGGTCAAACGGCGACCACAGGATGGAAGGAGCAAGGTGAGGGTCGGTACTCGGGAGCTCCTCCTACGGGTCTCGACTCTACCCGCACAGGGTGGTGAGAAGGTCGTCCTCCGGCTCCTGATCGGTGAGGACGCCTACCGTCGTCTAGATGACCTCGGTTTTGGTCCGGCCGATCTAGAGCGGTTCGGCGCTCTCCTCAGGCGCGGGCATGGGGTGATCCTCGTGACTGGACCGACGGGGAGTGGTAAGACGACGACCCTCTATAGTGCCCTCGCTGCACTCGATAGGGAGCGCCGTAATATCCTGACCCTCGAGGACCCGGTCGAGTACGAGTTGGAGGGGGTGACCCAGGTCCAGATCCAGAGGAGGGCGGGGCTGGACTTCGCATCTGCGCTCAGGGCTGTCCTCCGACAGGACCCCGATGTGATCATGGTCGGGGAGTTGAGGGATCGGGAGACGGTCGAGACTGCGCTGGCGGCGGCTCTGACGGGCCACCTCGTCCTCTCGACTCTACATACGAATGATGCGGCGAGTGCGCCGACGAGATTGGTCGAGATGGGTGCGCCCCGCTACCTGATCGCGAGTGGCCTGATCGGGGTCCTCGCCCAGAGACTCGTCCGTAGGCTTTGCACTGAGTGCAAGGAGGGATACGAATATGAGCCAGAGAGGGCTTGGTTTGGGAGGGCTAGGGGGGTGGGCCGCCTCTACCGAGCGCGCGGTTGCCTCCACTGTGATGGGGTTGGGTACCGGGGGAGGATAGGGGTCTATGAACTCCTGGTCATCGACGAGACGGTCAGAGAGTTGATCATCGGGGGCGGCTCGACCGATGCGCTCAGGGATCTGGGGAGGGAGAGGGGGATGACGACCCTCGGCCAGGATGCATGGACGAAGGTCGTCGCTGGGATCACCACGGTCGAGGAGGTCGAGCCACTGGTGGCACTAATGGAGGAAGAGGTCCCTCACTGCTCAGGGTGTGGGGCGGTCTCGAGACGGGATTTCAACTTCTGTCCCCTCTGTGGCCGTGGTCACCGGGTGGGGTGCTCCTGTGGCCGGTGGCTCGAGGATAGCTGGAAGTGGTGTCCCTCCTGTGGTGTAGAGCGCGGGTGCGGTAGGGGGGTCAGACTCGACCGCGAGGGCTAGATAGTCGTGGATGGTGCGGCGGAGTTCGCGGATCGCATTCGGTGCGCGCGGAGCGTAGACCCGGTTGGTGAGGACGACGACCCAGAGTCCACTCTCGGGGTCGATCCAGAGTGAGGTACCGGTAAAGCCATAGTGACCGAACGCGCGAGTAGAGAAACTCTGCACCGTCGAGTCTTCCCTCTTCTCAGGGTCGAGGCTCGGGGTATCCCACCCGAGTGCTCGTGACTCGGCACCAGGTTGTGCTCGAGTGAAGAGGTCGATCGTCTCCTCTTGGAAGATCCTGACTCCATCGAGTTCGCCACCTGCGGCCAGCATCGCGGCGAAGCGTGCGAGATCGTGCGCTGTCGAGAAGAGGCCCGCATGGCCAGCGACTCCCCCGAGTTTCTCGGCGAGGGGGTCATGGACGATCCCACGGACCATCCGCCCACTCTTCAGGAGTTTGGTCGGTGCGCACCTCTTACACCCAGCCCCAGGCTGGAAGGAGGTCGATCTCATCCCGAGTGGCCCGTAGATCCTTCTATCGAGGAGTTCAGGGAGGGGCTCACCTGTGATCTCCTCTAGTGCGTACCAGAGGTTGATGAACCCGATATCGGAGTAGACGACCTCACTCCCTGGGCTATGTCGTAGGGGAGCCTCTCGGACCCTCCGCTCGGTCTCGGCGGAAGAGAGTCGGTGGTGTGCTATCCCAGCGGGTAGCCCTGAGGTATGGGTGAGGAGGTGTCTGAAGGTTATCTCCTCATAGGGGAAGGAGTCCAGGTGGTCGGTGACTCTAGCGTCGAGGTCGAGTAGGCCCTCCTCGTAGAGGCTCATTGCGACTGCGGTCGTCGCAACTACCTTGGTGAGTGATGCGAGGTCGTAGATCGTTTCATCTGGGTCTACCCTATCGGTCTGGTTCGACCAGCCGATCCTCCCGAACCCCTCCTCGAGTACGATCGCTGGCCCCCGTCCGATGGCGATCGCTGCGCCAGGAGCCGCATTCGCCAAGATCATCGACTCGATGACCCTCCTCGTCTCCTCGAGTTTCTCGGTAGAGAGCCCGACCTCGGTGGGAGGGGTGAGGGTATGGACAGGATCTGTCCCCGTAGACTCCGAGACGAGGTGGGCCGATAGGGGGATGGCCACGCCCAACGAGAGCGAGATCGTGAGCGCGCCGATCGTGACGCGTCGCATCTTCTTGTCTTCTGATTAGCGGGGGATGAGCTCCGCCAGGGCACGAGTTAGTGCGCCATCATAGCTCGGCCATCAGCGGCCACCTGGATCTGGCGGTAGGTTCAGGTGAAGGTTACCACACCGGACGAGTTTATGCAAATGCTGTAGGCGAACCGATCTAGTGGGCAGCGACCCTGGTACTTTCACCGCTTCTCGTCTGAGTCTGATGTTCGGTCCCATCGAAGCTCATGACGACAGACTGCTCATCGATGAAGGTCTCGAGGTGCACCGGCCTTTTCCAGAGTCTCTGGATATTGACCAGGGTCGCGCGCGCCTTACTGATATCGAGGGGCACCCCATCGTAGAGGTGGTGGAGGACGAGCTCGCCTCGGTTGAGATGATTTGCATCGGTGACCTCGACTCGGGGCTGGCCGAAGTTGGTGAGTGAGAAGAGGAGCTTCTCCTTGACGGCCTGGAAGTCCCGGTCGGAGATGAGGTACTGACCGGTCATCGCGTTGTACTCGTAGGTGAAGAGTCCATGTTTGCGGACGAATTCGGGTGTGAGGAAGGTATCGAGGAAGGTCAGGTCATTGTAGTGCTTCCTGACTTCGAATATCTTCGCTCTCCCCTCCATGGCTCCCGTATCCCATGACCTGCGGAGCTGGTAGTCATCGCATTCATCCCACTTGGGTCCATGGCGGCCCTTGTCCCAGCGCTCCTCGATATCGCGCCAGAGCTCGATCCCGAGTTTGTAGGGGTTGAGTCGGCCAGGCGCTACTGCCATCGTCCCCGAGTGGTGGTCGGCATAATCGATCAACTCATTGGGGTCGAGGACCCTCTCGGTCATGATCTTCGAATGCCAGTAAGAGGCCCAGCCCTCGTTCATGATCTTCGTCAGGCCCTGGGGCGCGAAGTAGTACGCCTCCTCCCGTACGATCCCCAGTAGGTCTCGTTCCCAGTTGCGGAGGGGCGCGTGCTCGAGGAGGAAGAGCATGACATCCCTCTCGGGCCGTGGTGGGAACCTCTCCTTCTGTTCCTCTGCCTCCTGGAGCCGGCGGCGCTCTGCCTCGAGGACCTCGGCAGGGTTGATATATGGGTCCATATAGGGCTTGGCGGGGAGGCGGTGCGGCTCGAGGTTGGGGCGTGGGTCGGTCTCATGGATCGTATGGACGACGTCGTCTAGTCCATCCCCCGTCGTCTCTGCCAGCTGTGAGGGTGTAGGTCGACGCCGGATATAGGGCGCATTGTAGTCGATCAGGTTGTCGATAGAGAGGCAGATATCGAGGAAGTTCTCGACCTCGGTCTCGCCATGGTTGTCGAGCGCGCGCCTGACGCGGGTCGCATGGTTGGCGACCTCATCGATCATCTTACGGTTCGTGTGGGCGAAGGCGAAGTTGTGCTTGAAGAAGTCGCCATGTCCGCAGACATGGGCCATGACGAGTTTCTGGTCGACGAGGTGGTTCGCGGCGAGGAGGTAGGCGTAGGTCGGGTCGTTGTTGATGACCATCTCATAGATCTTCGAGAGCCCATAGGTATATGACCGCGAGAGCTGGAGGTACTGCATCCCGAACCGCCAGTGAGGGTAGCGGATCGGGTAGCCACCGAGGGCCGCGACCTCATTGATCTCTCGCCAGTCGAGGAGCTGGTAGACGATCTCGAAGAAATCGAGCCCATAGTCACGAGCATGGTACTCGATCTCTTCTTGGAGTGCGCGGAGTTCAGGGGTCAGGTAATGGGTCATTCGTCAGGGCATAGGTTGTAGGTCATCGGCCTTTGCCGAGGAAGTCCTTGATCGACCTGAGGATCGCTGCTCGGTTCGCGATCTTCGATAGGATCAATCTCTCCTCATCGAACTCACGGGCTAGGGTATGGTAGAACTGTCCACTTCCATGTCTGCTCTCGACCTGTCCATAGCCAAATAGGTTTGCTGCCGGCAAGAGGTCCTCGCGGAGGAGTCTGAAGCAGAGTTCGTCGTCCCCCCCACCCCAGTTGTCACCATCGGAGAAGTGAAAGAGGTAGATATTCCATTCGTCGGTGGGGTAGTCCTCAGCGAGGATATCTGCTGCGAGTTGGTATGCGCTCGAGATCCTCGTGCCCCCCGATTCTCGGGTCGTATAGAAGGTCTCCCGGTCGACCTCACGGGCTACGGCGTCGTGGACTATGTATCGGTTCTGGAGGTCGGGGTAATGTGCCCGGATCCAGGAGTCGATCCAGAAGGATTCGATCCTCACGATCTCCTTCTGTTCGTTCCCCATCGAGCCGGAGACATCCATCATGTAGATGATGACGGCGTTCGCGATCGGTTGTTCGCTGAGCCGGGGCGCACGGTACCGCATATCATCGCGGATCGGTATGACCGTTGGTCTATCGGGATCGTATGTCCCGCTAGCGATCTGTCTCTTGAGGGCCTCTCGGTAGGTCCGGCGGAAAGAGCGTAGGCTCCCCGGGCCGGTTCGCTGGATCGTATCGTACCGGTTCTTGGCGGAGGTCAGTGATTCGGCGCCCTTCGGTTCGATCCGCGGGAGTTCGAGCTCCTCTCCCATCAGGGTCGTCAACTCTTCGATCGAGAGTTCGACCTCCCTGATATGCTCGCCCGGCTGGTTCCCGGCGCCAGGTCCCTCTCCTGGGCCCGGCACCAATTCGGCATCGTTCCCGATCGGGTCACCAACCGCGCCTGGGCCCTGTCCGACCCCACCCTGATCTCGGCGTCCGTACCGGAAACGCGGGAGTTCGATCTGTGGGATCGGTATCGAGACGAACTCTTTCCCCTTTCGGCCGATCAGCTCTCCCCTGGTCAGGTGTCGGGTGAGGTCTTCCTTGACAGCTCCGCGTACGATCTCTTCGAAGCGTCTTCTATCTCTTTCTATCCTACTGACCATCTATCAGCCCCCGCGGCTGTCACCGCGCGCGAAGATGCTGGCGACGAAGGCGAGGACATCTCCCGCGCAGGTCTCACAATATCCGTAGTCTCTGATCAGTCTCGTCTTGACTACTTCGATCTTCTCCTGGGTATCCTGATCGAGTACGGTCGAGACGAGGCTCGTGAGTTTGATCGAGTCCTTCTGGTCCTCGAAGAGCTTGAGTTCGAGTGCCCTCTGGAGTCGAGCGTTGGTATCGTAGCGGAAGGTCTTTCCATCGACGGCGAGTGCGCCGATATAGTTCATGATCTCGCGGCGGAAATCGTCCTTCCTGCTCTCTGGTATCTCGATCTTCTCCTCGATCGAGCGCATCAGCCTCTCGTCGGGCTCCTCGAACTCGCCGGTATACTTGTTCCTTACCCGTTCGTGCTGGGTGTAGGCCTTGATATTGTCGATATAGTTGGCGCAGAGCCGCTGGAGCGCCTCTTCGTCCCCTGAGATCGCGCGCTGGACCTCATTCTTGACTATCTCTTCGTACTCCTCGCGGACGATGGCGAGTAGCTCACGGTACCGTTCCCGTTCGGCCTCATCGGTGAGGAGTGAATGGTGTCGGAGCCCACTCTCTAGTTCCTTGAGGACCATGAAGGGGTTGACACAGCTCTCATCGATATCGGCGACGAGGCAGTTCGAGATCTTGTCCTGGATATATCGTGGGCTTATCCCCTCGAGCCCCTCCCGTTCGGCCTCCTTCCGGAGCTCCTTGATATTGTCCTCGGTATAGCCCGGCAGGGTCTTGCCATTGTAGAGCTTGAGCTTTTGGAGGAGGGTGAGGTCATGCTTCTTCGGGTCCTCGAGTCTGGTCAGGACGGCCCACATCGCTGCCATCCTGATCGTGTGGGGCGCGATATGCTTCCCGCGCACCCTCTGGTTGTTGAAGTCGCGGTCGTAGACCCTCACTTCCTCATCGAGTTTGGTGATATAGGGGATATCGATCTTGACGGTCCGGTCTCGGAGCGCCTCCATGAACTCGTTGTTCTGTAGACGACGGTACTCGGGCTCATTCGTATGCGCGATGATGACCTCATCGATATCGGTCTGTGCGAATTTCTTCGGCTTGATCTTGTGTTCCTGGCTCGCGCCGAGGAGGTCGTAGAGGAAGGCGACATCGAGTTTGAGGACCTCGATGAATTCTATCAGGCCCCGGTTCGCGACATTGAATTCGCCATCGAAGTTGAAGGCGCGCGGATCAGAGTCCGAGCCGTAGAGGGCGATCTTCCGATAGTTGATATCGCCAGTCAACTCAGTCGAGTCCTGATTCTTCTCGTCCTTCGGTTGGAAGGTCCCGATCCCGATCCGATCCCGTTCACTGATCAGCATCCTACGGACCCTGACATGGTCGATGACCTTGGCCCAGTCTCCATCGTAATGGAGCATGAGTTCATTGTAGATATGGCGACATGAGGGACAGAGATCGCCATCGACATCGATCTGCCAGTGGTGCAGATTCGCGGCGTTCAGGTCAGTCAGGAAGCGAGCGCGTAGCTCGGTGGGGATCAGGTGGAGTGGCTCCTCATGCATCGGGCAGGGGATCTCTTCCTCATCGGTAGGGAGCCCTGCTGGGCCGAGCCCGGTTCCGACCCAGGAGAAGGTGTAGAGGGCACCCTCCTTCGTACGGGAGTAGTGCTCGAGGCCCTTCTTGAGTAGGCGACAGATAGTCGACTTCGCTGAGCCAACGGGGCCGTGGAGGAGGATGACTCGCCGTTCAGGGCCATAGCCGAGGGCAGCGGCCTTGATGACCTGGACGAACTTCATCAGAGGTAAGTCGAGGCCGTAGATCGCATCCCTCCCTCCCCCGATCGGGTCAGAGAAGAATTCGTAGCGAGTGATCTCCTTCTTGTACTCGGTATATTTGCTGGTACCGAAGGAGAGGATCATGTCGTAGAGCCGTTGGAACGCATTCCTCGCGATGAGAGGTTCCTCACGGACCCGTTCGAGGTACTCGGTGAATGAGCCCTCCCAGGCGAGGTCCTGATAACGGGTCGGATTGTATTCTGCTCGAACTAGTTCGATGATGTCCAGGACGGGCATTGCCATGGGATAAACTCCTTCCAAGTGCCGACTTGGGGTGTGACTCAGAGTGGTCGGAGCTGCCCGAACGATCGAGCCGCACCAACTTTCCCCGCGAGGGGGGTGGGGCCTAGTTGCAGGAATCTGGCCAAGAGGAAAAATCTGTTCACGAGGCCCGGGTGTGGAGCCGGGCCTCGAGCTCAGTGCTGATTGAAATGATCCTCGATCTGGCGAAGGAGTCTATCGACCGGATCTCCGGTGCTAGGGAAGAGGTAGCGGTCGGCGATCCGGTTGAGTGCGATCCGTAGTGGTCGGAAATTCTCGGCGAAGGTCTCGTAGAGGTGGTCGAGGCCGCAATCTTCTGCATCCGTGGTATCGGCAGCGAGGCGGAATCCAGTTGCGCCCATCTCCTCGTAATATGAGATCCCTGGCGCACCGCGGCGGTGTACCCGAGCGGTGATCATATCGGGGAAGAGTCCACTGAGCCAGAGTGAGAAGTTTCCGAGGTGTGCCCTGAGCAGGAAGGCATCTCGTCCCTGGGTAGTACTGAGCGCATCGACGATATCGACGAGGTACTCGTACTCGGTGATCTCGTCGTCTGCGGGTCTATACGCTCTCTTTTCCTTACCGAACTCGAGGAGGAGTGCTGCGAGGTAATCTGCGATGATCGGGTTGTTGATCCCGTCCTCGAGTAGTGCGTGCCGTGCGAGCAGGTAGAAGACGAGGGTTGGGGGCGTGTTAGCGATCCCCCTGGTGGTCAGGATCGCATTGAGTGTTCTGGGGTCATCGAAGAGTGCATCGATCCCCTCTTCCCTCATCCTCTCCTCCTCCCTCTCTCGCGCTTTGGAGTCGGGCGCGATGAGGGTGAGTACCAGTGCTGCCTCGGTGCGTCCGAAGGAGTTGCGCAGGTGGGGCAAGATCATCTCAACCTCCTCTGGACCACGTCTATTCTCTGGTAGTGCGCGACTTTATCCGACTTGCTCACATGGTGTCGCGCATCTACCTTTCGTGGGTGGGTGAGGCCCACCTCATTGGGGTAGCAGGTCCCACCCCATCGACCATTGTTGCATCGGTCGTGCCCAGCGTTGGGATATCTGGGTAACTGGTCCAGTATAGCGATTATATGCCGGCAAGGGAGGTAAAGTTGCGCCGCCGCACCCTGGAGGGTCGTCTCTTCGGTTGGATGCTGGTAATGGCGCTCGTGCCTGCCCTCGGTCTCGTGGCACTCGGCACCTGGATCTGGACCGACTCGCTCGATCGTATCAGTTCTCTCGGTCCGTGGGATCGGGTTGGGGATTCTGGTCGTCTCGTCTTCGAGGTGGCCTCTGAGGCGGCGGAATCGGATACGATCCTGAGGGCTGCGCTCGACCGTCATCGTGAAGAGCTCTCTGAGTCCCTCCTCCTTGCTCGCCGGTGGGCGTATCTCCGTGAACGTGCGCTCGGCCTCCTCCCCGCTGCGTCCGTCATCTTCGGCCTGGTCCTGGTCGGTGCTGCCTTCTCTGTGGCGCGGCGCCTATCACGTGAGTTGGCCCGTCCGATCCGTGAGCTGGTGCAGTGGGCGGAGATCCTGGCTCGGGAGGAGAGGTTGCCCGACCCTCTTCCAGCGGAGCGGTTAGAGGTCCGTGAGGTCAGGTCTTTGAGGCGCGCCTTCCGGGCGGCGGAGGTCGAGTTGGTGAGTGCCCGACGTCGTGCGCTCGAGGCGGAGCGAGTCAGGATCTGGGGTGAGATGGCAAGGCGCGTCGCGCATGAGATGAAGAACCCTCTGACCCCGATCCGTCTTGCCCTGCACCGGCTCGTTCGTTCAGGGGGTGATGAGCCCGAGGTCCGTGAGTCGTTGGTGGTGATCGCCGAGGAGGTCGAGAGGCTCGAGGAGTTGGCACAGCGTTTCGCGGTGCTAGGCCGTCCCTTGGAGGGTCCGGTCAGTGAGATCGATCTGAGGGAGCTCCTCGGACGGCTGATCGAGGTCGATCTCGCGCCACCAGTCGAGGCAGAACTCGTCGTCAGTGGCAGACCGATGGTCGAGGGTCATCATGAGGCATTGGTCCGAGCCTTTAGGAATCTGATCAGGAATGCGGCCGAATCGATGGAGGGTATAGAGGGGCCGCGCCAGATCGAGATCAGAGTCAGTGGTCCCGGGGACGACGATTCGGTCGAGGTCAAGATCGCTGACCGGGGCAGTGGGGTCCCTGAGGGGGTCGAGTCGAGGATCTTCGAGCCCGATTTCACGACCAAGTCGAGGGGCACCGGCCTGGGGCTCGCCCTCGTGCAGCAGACAGTGAGAGCACATGGTGGCACGATAGACTTTGCGCCACGAGAGGGTGGTGGTGTCGAGTTCGTGATCAGGTTGCCAGTCAGGGCGGGTAGTCCGGCAAAGAACCTGCGACTCGAGGCGGGAACGAGTGGTGCCCTACCCATTGGAGGGTCGGCACCTTCATCCAGTGCAGAGGAAAGAAGCTTATGATTACCCGCAGATCACTCATCGGCGTACTCGCCCTTCTACTAGTCGGTGGGTGCTCGATCCGTTTGGGGGGGCCGGGTCCTGTAGGGTATCGTGCCCTTGCCCTGAGTATGGACACCGATGCGACGCCGAGTGAGGTAGCGAGTTATATACGTCAGGCTGGTGCCGATCTCGTTCTGATGGCAGCGCGCGGTGATAGTCTCTGGTTCAGCGAGGTCGCTCGGGCATCGAATCTGGAGCTGAGTGGTCCAGGTCTCGCCGGCGATGTCTCTCTCGCCTTTTTGGGAGCGAAGCCACTCGGTGATACGACCCTCGCTCTCGAGCTCGAGACGGGTGGCTCGGTCGTGGTCCATGATGCCCTCTACCAGGTCGATCGTGGGCGGTACCTCGATCTCCTCGTACTCCGTGTAGAGTCGGCCTCTGCGGTTCGTTCGACTATGCAGGCACTCCTCCGGTATATCGCGAGTGATGTGATGAGCAATGCCGCTGTCGTTCTCGCTGTCGATGTGCCCGACTCGGTGACTGGGGATGCGGTCGCAGCGATCCTCGATCCAGCCTTCATCGATGCACAATCATGCCTCGATCCGGGTAAGACAGTCTCTGGGCAGGCGGCTCCAGCGACTCACCTCGGTGCGGGGATGCGCCTCTTCTACGGACCAGAGGCCAGACTACGGTGTCGGGGTGCCGAGCGACTCGGTGGGGGTGAGGACACCCCCGTCGTCGCACAGTTGGTCATAGGATACTGAGTCTGAGCGATGCCGACGATCCTCGTTGTCGATGACGAGTCGAATATCAGGCGGATGGTCTCCCGGCTCCTGGAGTCGGAGGGATACCGTACGCGAGAGGCGGTCGATGGCCGCGCGGCGTTGGACGAGGTCGAGAGTGAGGAGCCAGATATCATCCTCCTCGACCTCGCGATGCCTGAGTTGGATGGCCTGGCTACTCTCGAGAGGTTGAGGTCTGGGTGGCCATCGCTGCCCGTCGTGATGATGAGTGGTCAGGCGACCCTGACCGATGCGGTCCAGGCGACGAAGCTAGGTGCCTTCCATTTCATCGAGAAGCCTCTATCCCCTGAGTCGGTCCTCCTGACCCTCAAGCGAGCGTTAGAGTTACGCCGTGCTCGTGACCTCTCGCGTGCTCTCGTCACCGAGCTAGGTGCGGGTGAGGAGTTGATCGGTTCGAGTGAGGCGATGCGTGAGACCCGTACTCTGATCGAGCAGGTTGCTCCAACGCAGGCGCGCGTCCTCCTGACGGGTGAGAGTGGGACGGGTAAGGAGTTGGCCGCTCTAGCTCTGCATCAGCGTTCGGAGAGGGCGGATGGTCCCTTCGTGCGGGTGAATAGTGCGGCGATCCCCCGTGACCTGGTAGAGTCCGAGCTATTCGGTCATGAGCGCGGCGCCTTTACGGGCGCGGTCGAGAAGAGGCGTGGTCGTTTCGAGCTCGCGGATGGGGGCACCCTCTTCCTCGATGAGGTCGGCGAGTTGAGTGCCGAGGCGCAGGCGAAGCTACTCCGTGCCCTCGAGTCTGGTGAGATCGAGAGGGTCGGGGGCCAGTACCCGATCAGTGTCGATGTCCGTGTGATTGCGGCTACTAACCGTGATCTCAGGGCTGAGGTCGAGGCGGGCCGGTTCCGTGAGGATCTCTTCTACAGGCTCGATGTGATCCCGATCGAGATGCCACCCCTCCGCGACCGGCTCTCCGATCTGCCAGAGCTCGTATCCCACTTCCTTGCCCGGCTCAAGGTCAGAGATGGCCTCGTGCCCCCGATCTTTGGGGAGGAGGCGATAGCGAGGTTGAGTGAGTACACCTGGCCTGGTAATGTGAGGGAGTTGGCGAATATCTGCGAGCGTCTCGCGATCCTCTATCCTGGTCGTGAGTTGGGGGCGAGCGAAGTCGCGCGAGTCTTACCTGGCGGGGGCGTTGGCGGCAGTGAGCCCGGGGGGCTTGGGCTCCCTAGGAGAGGGCCGCTGAGTGAGCGGCTGGATACCGTAGAGCGTCTCCTGATCGAGGAGGCCCTCGATGCCGCCGAGGGTATTGTCGCAGATGCTGCCCGTGCGCTCGAGACCGATCGGGCGAATCTCTACCGCAGGATGAAACGGCTAGGTATCGAACGATGAAGAAAATATTCGCGCCTCTCCTCCTGGCATTCGTTCTCGTCTCCCCTCTCGCTGCGCAGCGTCCAGCTAGTGGTGAGCAGCTCCCACCCGATGCGGCACATGAGCTAGTCCTCTTCTACAATAGTGGAGCGGCACTGCGTATGGCTGGCGCATCGGTCATCGCGCGCGGGAGTGATATCAGTGGTGGGATCGCGGTCCTCGGTGGTCCAGTCAGGGTCGAGGGCAAGGTCGGTGGTACCTTGGCGGTGATCAATGGGAATGTGACTCTGACCCCTGGCGCCGAGATCGATGGTGACCTGATCGTCACTGGTGGTGAGGTCCATGGTCTCGACGATGCGCGTATCCGGGGCGGTGTCATCATCTACCGTGGTATCCTCCGTTACCGGGTGGTCAGCGATGGCGAGATAGCGTTGGCGCCGACTGAGTCGTGGACTGAGTTTGCGGCGAGTCGTGAGTTCGGGTTCGGACGGACCGATCTGACGCTGGCGACGCGGAGGGGTTACAATCGGGTCGAGGGGCTCCCGATCGTGGTCGGCCCCCGTTTCGAGAGCCATGGTCTGACGCCATTGAGGTTGGAGTTCCTGGCGATCTATCGGACGATCTCGGGTCTGGATATCCAGCCCCGTCGTCTAGGTTACCTAGGGTTGGTAGAGAAGGTCCTCCCTGGCCGACTCTTCACCCTCGGCCTGACACTCGGTTCGGAGATCGTCCCGATCGAGACGGTAGGGCTGAGTGATCGGGAGAACTCACTCTCCTCTTTCGTTCTGCACAGGGACTACCGTGACCATTACCAGCGGGAGGGGTGGGGCGCACATCTCAGATTCGAGCCACACTCTCGCTCATTCGAGCTCGAGTTAGAGTATCGGGAGGAGGAGCACGAGTCGGTCAGGGCACGGGATCCATGGACACTCTTCCGTGGGAGTGATGAGTGGCGACCACAGCCAGTGATCGCGGAGGGGAAGTTCAGGTCGTTGAGTCTACGCGGCCAGATCGATACTAGGAACGAGCTCTCTGATCCGACTACCGGCTGGTACCTCGAGTGGTGGGTCGAGCGCGGACTCGGGGGCTCTCTCGAGGTGCCCCTCCCCGATGAGCCTGTTGCGACTGGTGGGCCGGTCGGCGCCGATCGGGCCTTTGCGCTCGGCTCCCTCGATCTCCGTCGTTATGCTCGTCTCGGGCCCAGCTCTCGCCTGGCGGTGCGCGTGACTACGACGAGTTCTCTGAATGATAGGCCCCTGCCAGCGCAACGGCAGAGGACTCTCGGGGGGTCAGGCTCGCTGCCCGGGTACTCGAGCTTCGAGTTCGATTGTGGAGCCAGGGATCTGATCGGACGCTACGATGCGACCCCATTCTATACATATTATGGGTGTGATAGGGTCGCACTCTTCCAGATAGAGTACCGGGCCGATTTCCCCTTCAGTAGTGGGTGGGGCAGGAAGTTGGGTAGGGATATCGACCTCGGCGAGAGGTTTGGTTGGGCGGTCTTCTTCGATGCGGGTCGGGCCTGGACCGAGAGGGAGGCGACGCGCGGGAGGGGGACGGGGATGAATGACTTCGCGGCCGATCTCGGACTCGGCCTTAGGTTGGGCCCGATCGGGCTCTACTGGGCGATGCCGCTCAGTGGCAACGATCGGAATCTGCGGTTCTCACTACGACTCGGGCCTCGGCTTTGATCATCCTCTTACTCTCTTGGGTACTCGTGGGAGGGGGGAGCGTCGCGACCGATAGTCTCGACCTAGAATGGACGACGGCCCCACCCGCCCTCACCACCCCCGATCTCGGCCGCGTAGTCAGGGTACAGGACCGACCCCTCAGCGTCAGAGTCGATGAGGGAGAGGGGCACCGTCCACGGCTGATCGTCGGGGGCGTGCTCAATGATTCCGACCTAGAAGAGGCGGTCCGCTCCGGGGTCCCGATCAGGATGCAGATCAGGACCGAACTCTGGCGCGATGGGTTCTTCAATAGCCTCGAAGGGAGCCTCGAGACGACGATCACTGTCTTCTACCAGCCCCTCGAGGAGAGATATATGGTCAGGAGCGCTGATCCCGCACGGATCGAGATCAGGGGCTATGAGTCCTTCGGAGAGGTGCGCGCCGCGGTCGAGCGCGCCTATCTGCCAAACCTCCGGCCGCGTCGTAAGGGGCGGTACTACTATACCGCTCTGCTAGAGTTGGAGACCCTGACCCTCTCCGACCTCGCTGAGGTAGAGAGGTGGCTGAAGGGTGAGTTGCAGCCCGCCGTCACTGGGGAGGGCTCGGTCCCGAGTGCGGTAGGACTCGGTCTCAAAAGGCTCCTCGTCAGGGTCCTTCGACTCCCCGCTCGTCGATATGAGGCCCGAAGTGGGTGGTTCAGGGTAGGATGATATAGGGGCGGTCCCGGACAGAAGGAGTATGGTCCACATCGTCCCCTCCTGGTTCCGCTGGTTCGGTATTTGCAGCGACGATTGAGCAGTTCCCCTTGTTAGATCCTGGAGCCCCCAATGGCTGACAGATTCCGATTCTCTCCGCGCCCGAATCGCGCGGCCGATATCCATTGGCATAGGTGGGAGGATGAGACCTTCGATCAAGCGGTCGAGGCCGACCGTCCAGTCCTCTTGAACCTGACTGCGACCTGGTGTGGTTGGTGTCAACGGATGGATGAGACGACCTATTCGGACAATGAGTTGATCGAGTTGATCAATGCTGAGTTCGTCGCGATCCGTGTCGATGCCGACCAGGAGCCTCATGTGCAGGAGCGCTACATCGCCGGGGGGTGGCCGACCAATGCCTTCTTGACACCTACTGGTGAGGTCCTCTGGGCGGGGACCTATGTCGAGCCGGAGGAGTTCAGGAAGGTCGCACTCGGTGTGCTCGAGGCGTGGCGTGCCGATCGTGAGCAGTTGCAGGTCGAGATCGAACGACGGCGGCGCGCACTCGAGGCGGCGCGCGGACGCCAGGTCATGGTCGGCTTGGTCAGGAGGGAGGCGGCAGATGACGTCGTCTCCTCCCTGATCGATACATTCGATCCCCGGAATGGTGGATTCGGTACCGCGCCGAAGTTTCCCCTCCCCGATGCGATCGAGCTCCTCTTCGCCCTCGCCTATCGGGATGGCGATGAGCAGGCTCTAATGATCGCCGAGCAGAGCCTCGATGGTATGCTCGCCGGTGAGCTCTACGACCGGGTCGATGGTGGTTTCTTCCGGTATGCCCTTGCGGCCGACTGGACTGAGCCGCGCCGGGAGAAGCTCCTTGCGGTCAATGCCGAGCTCTTGCGCGCCTACGCACTAGGTGCACATCTCCTGGACAGGGCCGATCTACGTGCTGTCGTCGCCGAGGTCGTCGACTGGGTCGATGAGTCGCTTCGACTCGAGGATGGGCTCTGGGGTGGAAGCCAGGCAGCGTCGGAGGAGTATTATGCTCTCGAGGAGTCGGTCCGCCGCGGTGCGGAGCGGCCGCCAGTCGACCAGGTGGTCTACACCGACGCGAATGCGATGTGGATCAGGGCGCTTGCCGAGGCTGGTGGCAGGTTCGGTGAGCCGGGCTGGATCGAGAGTGCAGCGCGATCGCTCGAGCTCCTCCTCGAGATGATGGCTGCTGAGGATGGACTCCTCTACCATTACCGGGCACCTGGTGGTGAACCAAGGTTGCCGGGTCTCCTGACCGACCTCCTCGAGGTCGCACGTGCCGCGGTGACGCTTGCGCAGAGTACGGGCCGAGGGCTATTCCTGGAGGAGGCGCGCCGCCTCGTCTCGGTGATGGAGGAGCACCTCTGGGCAGAGGATGGAGGGTTCCTCGACCATGCGCCGATCGCGGGGAGTGCGGGCGCACTGAGGTATAGGGAGCGTCCCTTCGATAGGAATGCGAGTGCGGCTCGTCTCTACCTCGACCTGATGCGGATCACGGGTGAGCGCGGTTATCGCGCGATCGCGGAGCGGACTCTGGCCCTCCTCTCGCCTTCAGCGGGACGGTATGGGGTCGCTGGGGCCGAGTTCGCACTCGCGGTAGACGAGTTCTTCGAGGCGCCACTGGCGGTCGTGATCGTCGGTCCGGTCGAGGAGAGTAGTGAGTTGCGGCTCGCCGGCCTTGGGGTCGAGCACCCGAACCATCGGGTCTGGACCCTGGAGGAGGGTAGACGTATCGGTTCGATCGAGTTCCCGGGAGGGGATGGCCCAGTCGCCTATCTCTCTGTCGAGTCGACGAGATCGGAGCCGATCACCGATCCCGCCGTACTGATAGATAGACCAGATATAGGATTTTAGGACGACGATGCTCGATACTGAGGGCCGACGTCTCGCCGGTGAGCTCGTAGAGCTCTTCGGGCGCGGTGTCGATTATCATCTAGACGACGAGGGGTTCAATACCCTCGCCTTGCGGGCCTTTGCCTACCAGTTCGCACGGAATGAGCCGTACCGTGCCTTTGCTGAGAGGCGCGGTCGGGTACCGGGTGAGATCTCGCATTGGTCGGAGATCCCTGCGGTCCCGACTGCTGCTTTCAAAGAGGTCGAGCTCGTGAGTGGTGATCCTGAGAAGGCGGAGGCGGTCTTCCGTACGAGTGGGACGACAGAGGGTGCAGAGCGCAGGGGGGAGCACTATATCCTCGATCTGACCCTCTACCATGCCTCTCTCCTGCCGAACTTCGCGGCCTATCTCCTCCCTGATGGGGCGGAGCTCCCGATGATCTCGCTGATGCCTCCATCGAGTGAGATGGTCGATTCCTCGCTGGCGCATATGATCTCTGTCGTCCTCGACCGGCTCGGGGCGGTGGGGAGTGAGAGCCATGCCACGGTCGAGGGTGGGATCGATGAGGAGGGGCTGAGTGCGGTGCTCCGTAGATATGAGGAGGAGGGGACACCGGTCTGTATCCTCGGGACTAGTTTCAGCTTTGTGCACTGGACCGACTCACTCAGGGCGCGCGGTGAGAGGTTCGAGCTCGCCCCTGGCTCGAGGTTGATGGATACCGGTGGGTTCAAGGGTCGGAGCCGTGAGGTAGGGGCCGACGAGTTGCGCGCGACCTATGTCGAGCTCCTCGGGATCAGGGAGGACCATCTAGTCAATGAGTATGGGATGGCCGAGATGTGCTCCCAGTTCTATGACCGGATCCTGCGCGATCATTATCGGGAGGAGGGTGGCACTAGGGTGCGAGCAGAGGTCGGTCCTGACCGGGTCAAGGTCGGGCCACCCTGGGTCAGGTCCCAGGTGGTCGATCCCGAGACTCTAGAGCCGGTCGCGCCTGGTGAGGTCGGGATCTTGAGGCACTACGATCTAGCGAACCTCGGCTCGGTGATCGGGATCCAGACGGAGGATCTCGCCCGTGAGGTCGAGGGTGGGTTCGTACTACTCGGGCGGACGAGTGGTGCACCACCGCGCGGTTGCTCGATCGCGATGGATATCCTACTCGAGGCGGTTGCCAAGGGGAGTTGATGGCGCAGGTCGATGCCTTCCACCTCCCGGGGCTAGAATCTGGTCCGGGTGCAGGGCCGGTCGAGTGGGAGATCCGTGAGTACGACGGGGGCGCGGTGCGACTCCGTCTCCCCCGTCTCGACCCGGTTCGGCTGGGCTCAATCGTCGCTGAGTTGAAGGCCTCTCGCGCGCGGTACCTGGCTTCTCGCCCACTCACTGAGATCGTGAGCGCGATCGATCAGGCTGCTGCCCGGCTCCAGGATCGGGAGGACCCGCGCCGTCGTCTTGCGGAGGAGCTCTTACCTCACCTCACCGGATATTCGAGGCCGATGGTCTCTATGGTCCTCGACCGGATGACGGCCGACTGGCGCGCTCCTGCCCTCGAGGCCCTCGTGGAGGCCGAGTTCGGTGTGCCCCACCCCCTCGATGAGTTCGTGGCCTTGCCCAGGGGCCTTGGGGGTGCTGGTCCGCTCCGATACGTTCGGGCCTATGGTCCAGAACTCACCTTCCACCTCTTCGCCGGGAATGTGCCTGGGGTCGCAGTGACCTCTCTGATCAGGGCGCTCCTCGTCAAGTCTGCGTCGGTGGGGAAGATGGCCTCTGGGGAACCCCTCCTCGCCGCTCTCTTCGCGCAGACCCTGGCCGAGATAGATCCTGAGCTAGGCTCGACTATCGGAGTGACCTACTGGCCTGGTGGCTCTACCGAGCTCGAGGCGGTCGTTCTGGAGGGTGCGGAGACCACAGTCGTATATGGGGGTGCGGAGGTCGTCGAATCGATCCGTCGTCGTCTACCGAGTGGCCGCAAGTTGATCGAGCATGGGCCCCGTCTCTCACTCGCATTGATCGGTCGGGAGGTCTTGAGTGGTCAGAGGGCCCAACATCTCGCCTCTGATCTCGCCCTTGCCGTAGCGACCTTCGACCAGCAGGGGTGTGTCTCTCCGCATCTGGCTTATGTCGAGGTTGGGGGCGAGGTCAGCCCCGAAGGGTTTGCGGAGCTGGTCGCCGCCGAATTGGCCCGTATAGAGGCCGAGTTGCCCCGTGGGAAGTTGAGCCCAGAGGAGGCAGCTGCTATCCAGAGGGAGCGGGGCGCGGCTGAGTTCGGCGAGATCGGTGGGCGCGGGGTGAGGCTCTGGGCGAGTCGGGGTACCGAGTATACTCTGATCTATGATGAGGACCCGACCTTTACCGCCTCCTGTCTGAACCGTCTGATCCGGATCGTCCCATTGAACGATCTCGGTGAGGTGATCGGATACATGAGTCCGTATCGTGTCTATTTGCAGACGATAGGGTTAGAAGCGAGTGCGGATCGGCGTCTAGAGCTGGCAGGCGAGCTAGGCCGGCTCGGTGTCTCGAGGGTGACGAGTCTCGAGGCGATGCCCTGGCCACCCCCCGAATGGCACCACGATGGGGCGGGCCCCCTCCGTGAGCTGGTCCGGTGGGTCGATCTAGAGTGAGATCGGGTTAGAGGTGAGTAGGTCGGAGGGCAACTATCAGATCCCGTCGTCATTCTCGGTGATCTGTGGCTCTGCCCTCTGACCTCAAGTTCATGCCGGTTCTGACCGGTCTAGGAGCTCGCGGATCTCCTCAGTTGGCATAGTGGGCCAGTTCTTCGATGCCTCCTCTGGTGGGAGATCGAGCCGGCCTACTCTCTTGAGCTCTGCAGGCTGGTCGCGGCATATGAAGATCACTTCGGCGTGTTCCTCGCCTCCACGCTCGGTCCCCGAAGTGATACTACCCACCCAAGTTCGGCCTCTGCCGTCTCTGATCTCTCTCTGCTCCATCCTCGGAGTCTCGTCGGCAGGACGTCGTTCCCAGTTCACTCTCTCACCACCTGGTTCAGGCTACTACCTGGGGTTCGGCCTCGGCGACCGGGTCGGTCGTCTCAGCCCTCCGCCGTGCCTCTAACTCTTCGTGCACGAGCCTGAGTACATGTTCCTGGTCGATCCGTTCTGCATCCCAGAAGCGAGTGAAGACATTCCCACGACGACCCTTCCGGTCTGCATCGACTGAGCCGGCGTATCCACGTCGATAGCTCAGGACACAGCCATCCCAGGTGCCCCGTTTGACGGAGCCCTTTTCGAGATCGGTGCTGAGTTCGACTAGTCCATCATAGGCGAACTCCCTGAGTTCGGCTCTGAGTTCCTGGTCGGCATCAGCAGTTCGCGGGTTGGTCAGAAAAGAAAATAGCCACATACCTATGCCTCCTGCGTAGGGACCTCCTCCTGGTGGGTAGGGGCGGGGTAGCTGCAAGATGTGTGCTCTTGGCCGTGGGGGCTGGCCTCAATCGGGGGGGGCTGGAGTGTCCTGATCGATCCTGACAGGTGGAACCCTGACGATCGCGATCGTAGTAGATGCGATCTGGATTCCCTCTCGTTCGAAGCCGGCGAGGATCTCGCGGTTCATCGCGTCCTTTGCTGCGCGCGCGCCATGGTCCTCGGTGATGAAGCGGACTGATAGTTGTAGACCGCCCCCGCCAAGTCGGTAGTAGACGCGCGGTCCGAGTTCGGTCGGCTTGAGGAGGTACCGTCTTTCGAGCTCCCTGAGTGCCTCCTCACCGATCTGCTGGATCTGCGTGGTATGCCTCTTCGTAGCCTCGAGGATGATCTCCTCGGCCCTCTCCCGATCGGAGTCGAGGGTGATGAAGAAGTCGAGTTCTTCCCAGATGAAGGGGAAGTCGAGGGAGTAATTGTAGACGGGCTCATCGAAGATCCGGGCATTGCTGACGGAGACTATCCGGCCGGTGTACTGACGACTCTGGACCCAGATTGCGGGGTCGGCGCCCTCGGCCGCCGGTGGGAGGCCCATCTCCATGATCTTCGTCTGTATGAAGCCGAGAGCGATCACATCCCCCCTGACCCCACTGACCGAGACCCGGTCGCCGACGTTGAAGGTCTTACCACGCAGGATCACGAAGTAGCCTGCGACTGCGGTCACGACCTTCTGGAGTGCGAAGGCGAGTCCTGCGGTGATCAGTGCGAATGCGGTCGCTAGTGTCCTCGGCTCGCTGAACCAGATCGAAGCGATAGCGAGGAGGATCAGGAGTGCAAGGACGAGTTGGATCACCTGGCGGGACCAGAAGACCGCGCGCTCGCTCCGATGGCGGAGGAGTCGGAGGATCATCGATCTGGTGAGACGCGCGATGACGAAGATGATAATGAGGAAGGCGAGGGTGAGGAGGAGCTTCTTCCCATTCTGGACACTGAGTCCGACGAGCCGTATCCCGAAGATCTCTACTGCCTCCTCGGGACCGACGAGGCGGAGGAAGACACGGGCTGAGTCGGTATCTGCGGCTTGTGTGAGCAGGGGCATCGTCTGTATAGCGCGTCGTCTCGTCTCGAGCTAATCCACTCGGATGCTCAACCCTGCGTGATCTGTGCCGAGTCGGAGGGTCAGGGACCTGAGTTCAACTCGGGCTCATGATCTGTTGGGCGGTCCTGCGCAACTCCTCCCTGAGTTCGGCGGGCTCGAGGATCTCGGCCTCCCCTCCGTATTGGAGGGTATGTCTAATTATCCAGCGCCTATCGGCGACGCGGTGTCGGATGATGACACTACCATCGTCACCCTCTTCGACCGGTCCACGCTCTCGGAGCCAGCGCGCGATCTCTGGTGAGTAGCGGACGACGACTTCGATATCATCCTCCGCGCGGAAGACCTCGCCATCCCCAGTGAGCCAGGTCTCGGGATCGAAGTCAGCGGGCACCTCGAAATCTTCGGCGAGGAGGTGCGCTGCGAGGATCCGGTCGGCCCGGAAGAGTCTGATCCCATCACGATTCCTGCAATAGCCGAGGGTGTACCATCCACGTGCGGTCCTGAAGAGGGTGTAGGGCGCGATCGTACGAGACTCGGGCTCTTTGGCGCCAGGCTTGAGGTATTCGATGGTGCAGTAGCGCCTCTCCCGGGTCGCATCCCGCAGTTTTGCCTGTACCCCCGCCTCGCCTCGGTCATCTGGTGCGATCGCGAAGTGGTTGAGGAGATCATCGATCGGCCTAGTCGAGATCTCCTTCTCCAGGCGTTCGGCGTGGGCCAAGAGTCTCATTCGGTCTTCGGGATCCTCCCCAGCGGCTATGACGCGGAACCCTAGGGCCAGGGCGAGTGCCTCGAGGGGTGTCAGCTTGGTCGGGCGCTGGAGCTCGCTCGGCGACCAGATATGGACCCATTCGTCGTCGTAACTGATCTGGAGGTCCGAACTCGCACCCGCTGGCAGGTAGTAGGATCGCTCGGCGAGCTCCTCGATATCTCTAGCTATCTGACTAGTTGGTACATCGAGATCATGCGCGAGCTCTTCGATCCTGACGCCGCCCTCCCTAGCTGCGCGCGGGATCAGGTAGAGGATCCTCTCTAGTTGTACACGTGCGGTACTCATCTCTTCGCCCTTACTGGTGTAGCTCTACTACTGCGCCTGCGAGTCGTTGGAGTTCGGTCTTGAGTTCGTCTGGTTCGAGGATCTCTGGCTCACCCTCTAGTGAGAGGATCCAGCGGAGGAAGTTGGAGGTCTGCTGGAGCTCGAACTCCCGGACCGAGGAGCCGTCGTCCCCCTCCTCGAGGAGGGTACCGTACTGGTTCCGCTCAGCCCAGAGGGAGAGTGGGAAGGGGAACCTGACGCGCGCGATGGTGGGTTCCCCCTCTCCGATCTCCCAGGGGGCTCGTTGTAGATATTCCTCGAGCGCGAAGTCGTCCGGGATCTCGTAGTCGGGTGTATTCGGTCGACGACTATTGGTCTCGAAGCTCTTCATCCTCCCGACGCGGAAGACCCTGAGGTCAGCACGGCCGAGGTCGTAGCCGACGAGGTACCAGTTACCATGTTGGAAGAAGATCCCGTAGGGGTGCATCTCACGCTCAGTCACCTCATCTCTATGGATCCCATGGTATTGGAATGAGACTCTCTTTCGCCTGAGCAGGGCATCGGAGAGGGGGCCGAGGATCCGCTCGGTCTCATCTCTACCCGACCGGTCGATGAGGTGGATCACACTATTCGACGAGAAAGACTCGGGATCGAGGTCGAAGGCGAGCTTACGGAAGGCGGAGCGCGCCTCCTCTGCTAGTGGGGAGGAGGGGAGCTCGGCGACGGCGTGGAGCGCATCGAGTGCGGCGAGGGCCTCCTCCTCTGTGAGCTCTACCTCGGCGAGGGGGTAGGGTCGCTCAGCCACGGCGGTCGCGGGGGTGGCTGCAGAGCCGGCCTCGCGGGCGAGCCTCAGGTACGGGAGGTAGAAGTCGTGCCGGCGCAGGATATATCCCTCGGTGAACTCGAGTCCATAGTTGGTTCGGTAGGCAGCGGTATCGATCGGGATCCCTAGGCGGCGCAACTCATCCTTGTCACGCTCGAAGGTGCGACGGATGGAGGTACGGTCCCTCTCAGAGCCATCGACCCAGCGGGCTGCGTAGGCGGGGATCCTCTCCATGAGTTGCTCGACGGTGACGGGCTGGTGCCTCCCGACGAGGTAGGCGATCAGGTCGAGCCAACGCTGCAGCTTGGTTATCGAGTTGGACATTTTGGGTCTGCCTGGTGGTGTTCGGGGGAGTGGCAAGGTGTCCACCAGGTTCAAAGATAATGAGCTGGGCACAGGGTGTCCAATGGATTCGACCGGAGCGCAGTGAGCTCAGGGATAGGGCTGCCTCGTGACGGAGTGATCAGGGCGCGGTTCGGGCAACCCCGGGCCTTCGAAGTGGATGATGACGACTGTGATATTGTCGGGCCCACCCCGCTGATTGGCGAGGTCGATGAGGGCCTGGCAAGCGGCGTCGGGGTCGGGATCGGAGCCCGTACTGGCGAGGTGAGGAGCAGCGATCCGGGCGATCTCGTCGTCATCGACTACACCGTGGAGCCCATCGGAGGAGAGGAGGAGGGTATCTCCCCGGCAGAGGTCGTGGTGGGTGAGATCGACATCGACCTCCGGCTCGGGCCCGAGGGCCTGGAGGATGATATGGCGTTCAGCGCTCTGGGCGGCCTCTTCGGGGGTGAGCTCGCCGGCCTCGATGAGTGCCTGGACGCGGGACTGGTCGCGGGTGAGCTGGTGCGCGGCGCCGCCACGGATGAGGTAGGCCCTCGAGTCCCCGATCTGGGCGATGTAGAGCTGATCGCCGAGGATCCCGGCTGCGGTGGCGGTGGTCCCCATCCCCCAGAGGCGGTGGTTGCCGCGGGACTCCTGGTGGATGCGGGCGTTGGCGGCCTCGACGGCTGTGCGGAGCCGGAGTGCGAAGTGGTGGTCGGGGGCGCTCCGGGCGAGGTCGTCGAGGATCGTCTCGGCGGCGAGGCGGCTGGCGAGTTCGCCGCCTGCGGCGCCGCCCATCCCGTCGGCTACGAGTGCGAGTGCGCCCGCGGGGCCGAGTTCGAGGGTTTGGGCCCGGGGCTCCCGGCCCGGCAGGAGGAGGAGTCCACCGGATTCGGGAGTGCGGCCGAGGTCCGCGATCAGGAAGTAGTCCTGGTTCTCGGATCGGATGAGGCCCCTATCGGAGCGTCCACTGATGGTGAGCGTGATGGTCCGCTCCGGGTTTCGGTCCATGATCCACGGTTGCGGGTCGAAGGGTGCGGGAATGTAATCTTCCGGTCGGCAATATATCAATGTTGCGTGGGGTGAGGTAAGGTTATCGTTGTGGGGACCGTCTCAGGGGTGGGTGTAGCCGGTCGGGCGGAGTGTACTGGGCGACCCACAGATTACCCTCGACATCGGCCCCGAGGGCGAGGCTCGCGCCGGCGGTCGCCGCCATCGTCGAGCGGCCGAAGATCACCGGCATGCTGCCCCAGCCATTGTCGTCGTACATGAAGTAGACTTCGGTGCCCGGCTCGCTCCACGCGCGCCCATTCCAGGAACCATCGGGTTCCAGGACGAGGTGCCGGATCGAATCCCTGCGTTCACCGGTGACCTCTGTCCTCATCGGCTTTCGAGTCGTACCACATGGTCCTCATGAGCCTCCGGGTTGTGTGATAGCCATGCCGATCCGCTCTTCGAGTAAGCCCTCCGCGACCTGCCGCGAGTCCAAGGCCGTAAGGCACCGTATCGCCGTCGGCGAGTACGGCGCGGGGCCATTCGAATTCCGCAGAATCTCCGGAATGTTCGAGGATGGATCTGGCCAGATCGTAGTCTACGACAGAGATCTTTCGCGTGTCTCGGTCTTTACTGACCAACTCGAACCGGTCACCTCATACAAGGTTGAAAGCTCTCTCTACGGGAGCATCCACCTCTCGGATGACGGTATGGTGTCTCTCACCAGGCCCACCTCCCGAACCGTTGCCATGGTATTCCTGGACCATGATTGGGAGCCTGAATGGCGGGTGCCCGTCCAGACTCCACCGATAAACAAGTACCCGTACTGGGCATCTTATGCAGGCACTCTGCTGACATCCTCGTCGAGTGAGATCATCAGAGCATACTCGTTCCTCTATCCGCTCTATATCCATGATACCAGCGGAGCACTCGTCGATAGCATATCGAGCAGGCTTCTCTCATTCAGGGTGGCTCCCGTACTCAAACCGGGAGCGCTGGTAGGCATGGGCGCCGACGAGAGGCTTGCCGAATGGATCGATTCCTTCGATATGATGACGAGAATGAACGTTCTTGCTGATAGCCTGTTGATCGTGACGCATGACGAGGGCTGTTCCTACTGGACGATAACTGACGGAGTCAGATGATGAGCCAGGGTTTCTTACGCCGAGAATCATTGCTGTTGGTTGGCACTGCCATTTTGTGTCTCATTGCTTTCATATCCGCACGCCGCTACAGTGCCGTCGTATCTCAGCTGGACAATCTTGGCATTACTGCAGCCCGAGCAGATGTGCAGGATCGCCTGATGGGGACGCTAGTTGATATCTCCAGGCTGAACACAAACGATGAGGAATGGCACCAGCTGGCAAATGGAAAACCGCTGATCATCTGGGTGGCAGACCTGGAGCGCTGTGATGCATGCCTCGCCACCATCGGTGATTGGAAACGCTCAGAGTGTGTTGAGAAACCCCTTACTTCGGGTGCAGCCGCCTCAGCATGAGGCCGATCATAGCAAGACGTATCCAGGCCATACTGCTGGAGATCGTGGCCTCGTAGTCCCTGACGAGCCGGCGATACTTCAGGAGCCATGCGAAGGTGCGCTCGACGATCCAGCGCTTTGGCAGTACAACGAACCCACGCTGTTTTGGCAACTTGGAGACTACGACCAGCCAGAGCCCCAGGTGATCTGCCGTCCAGTCTTTGAGCGGACCCTGGTAGGCCGAGTCGGCAAAGACCACTTCAAGCCTCGGGTACTCCTCCCAGCCGAGCTTAGAGAGCGTGGGCCGTGCACCGACCGAATCGGCCACGTTGGCCTCGTGGATATGGAGCGCATGCATGAGCCCCATTGTATCCACAACCAGGTGGCGCTTTCGCCCGGTTACAAGTTTGCCGCCATCGAAGCCACGGATCCCCCTTTTTCCGTCGTCTTCACCGACTGGCTGTCGATGATAACGGCGCTTGGCGTGGGCTCCCTGCCATCTTTTATCCGGACCTCGGCGCGGAGTGCGTCGTGAATCTTCTCCAGCGTGCCGTCCCGCTTCCAGCGCCGGAAGTGGTCGTAAATGTTGTCCCAGGGCGGCAGGTCGTGGGGCATTGCCCGCCAGGAGATGCCGCCCCGCAGTACGTACAGAAGGCCGTTTATCACTTCGCGCAGAAGTCTACTAATCCAATATCTCCAACGAGATTCGCTCGCTCACCTCTTGCACGCCTGGCAGAGCCGTTGCCTGCCGTCGATTTGTGAACTCCGTCACGAGAGGTCCAAGATCCTCGTGGGCTCGCCGGGCTTCGCGGAGGGCCTTGTCGAGGTAAGCGGCGACTATCGCAGTGCCATGGACCCCATCCTCTCTCTCCGATCGCTCAGCGATCCCAATCCTACGCTTGAGCGCCCATACTTCCCGGGCCACCGTCTGCTTGATCTCGGTTTCGATATCCCGGTCGCTCAAGTAGCCGACTCCATTGGCATCATCTTCCGATACCAGGAGCGGTTTGGTGTGTTCATTGGAGTCGCCGACCGCCCTGTCGGCATCCGCGATCCGCCTCAATAGTGCCTGGATTTCAGGACCAGCCTTGTAGAATAGCTTCCGCGATACCGGAACAAACTCGGCGTTTGCTTTGATGTTGACCGGAAATGCCTGAGGCTCATGCGCATGGAGCAACAGTATTCCTCGGTTCTCCGGATCATAAGGTCTTTAATGTTCTCGGCCATTATGCCGCCTCCGGATAATGGATGTGCAGGTGTCGAGCGATCCCTATGTACCGTATTAATCTCTTCTGGCCAACCTCAGATCGCGCATACGCCGGGGCGACCTGGTCCCCGATTAGGATGAAATGCTCCTTCGCTCGGGTGATCGCCGTGTAGTACTACTCTGCCACGCGTAGTCTGAATTTTTGCGGTGCGCCGTCGCCTCCCCATTTCTGGAGGTGATCGTGAATCAGGTGACGGCGGTACACACGTGGGAAGAGGCGCTCGAGAGTTGGCTGGAGCCGTTTCTCTACGAGCTGGATCATGAGCGGCAACGCAACTGGGCGCCGGTCTACATTCGTGGGCTGCTCCTTCCGGGTGAGAGGAGGAGCATTTAGCCGAATGCCAGCCGGCTCTGCCCGGATGATGTTCAGCAGCTGCACCAATTTATCTCGGTTTCCACCTCGCCTACAGCACCGCTCGAGACGGCGCTCGCCGGAACTGATTGCGGGCCTTGGCGAGCACGGGCATCTCGCAAGGTCACTTGGAGGAAGGGGAGCAAGCGGCCGCTCGTGGCCCACTTTGCCGCGGTCCGGGTACGGGTGGCAGATGGGGCACAGATGAAGGGCGGCGGCGGACGTTTGCCAAGTAGTGACGAAGTTTGGCTCGTCTGCGAGAGGCGGAGTGGTGGAGGGCTCAAGTACTATGTCTCCAACCTGCCGTAGGACACCTCGCTTCGTGATCTTGCACGCCTGATCAAGGCACGCTGGAGCTGCGAGCAGGCCCACCAGCAGCTCAAAGGAGAACTCGGGCTTGATCACCCCGAGGGCAGAAGCTGAAGAGGATTGCACCATCATGCACTCCTTACCATGATGTCCTTCTGCTTCTTCCAGTACCTGAGACTCGAGGGGAAAGCGCGCGGCGACTGAAGCGGGCCGCACCTCCGCCAAAGCCAACGCTGCCCGAGATCAGCCGCCAGATCGAGCAGGCAGTGAGTCACGGTACGGCAGTACGATGCCCGCACTGCCAGAAGCCACTCGGATTTCACCTGAGATTGTGATTGGCAGAGTAGTGTTAACCACCTTTCATATGCAGGCTCATATGCGACAATGTTAGCAAATTGCGCTTCGGTGTTCAATATGCGTTTGTCCGTGGGGGGGCTCTGATATCATATTGCAAACGACCATTTTCGCAACTGAATGTGGCACCCAGGAACTTCCGCAGTTACATGCAGGAGTACGCGCCACGAACGAGGCTGTAGAGGCTACCGCACGAGGTGCCGAAGCTCCGGAGCCTCCAGAATGTCGAGGCGGCCATTGCTCGTGGTCATGAGCGCGTCCCGGGCAAGGTTCAGCCGGTAAAGCATGGGGCCGATCACCTGGTTTGCCTGTTCAACGAAACGGTGCATGTCGGCAACGGTCACCGGGATCTTGTAACCGGATGGACTCGATGCAATGAGGACCCCTTTGTCCCGGAGCACCGCGATGACCTGGGACCGGAAGAAGTGCTCAGACACCCCTTTCCCGCCGCTATTCTCCAAGACGGTAAGCAGGCGCTGCGCCTGGACGTACTCGTGCTCGTCGATGAATTGACAGAAGAAGTGCAGGTGGCGCAGCACTTCTACCTGGCACCGAGTAGCGAAATCATCCGAGTCTTCGTTTTCACTGATGAACGCCGCGGCCCGATTGAAGCTATACTCGCGCACGAGATCGTCGAGCGCACGATCCGGATCACGTGCGGATGTATAGAAGGGGCGAACAACGGGAGGCCACTCGACGAAGGTCAGCAGGCGCGAGTCCAGTCGCTTGAGGATTTCGTCGACGGGAACGCCGGCGCCTGGGCGCAACGCATGTCCGACGGTACCCGCGAGGAAATCGGCCAACTGGATGAGCGGCTGGACCTGGGAATTCTCAAACCAAACGTCGGCATCATAGAATAGATTGGGGATATGTTGGCGTCTTACGTACTCCCGGAATCCCTCCATGAACTCTCGTGACCCGTGCTCATCTGCGATGACACGCAAGTCATTGATGGATAGGAACAAGCGCCTGTATAGGGCCCCGTGGATGTACTTCAAGAAGGATCGCTTGAACTGCAATCCGCTGTCGCGATGAATCCGATCCTTGTGGATCACGACGAGATGGACCCGGAATGGCAGTTCGAGGAGATCGTCGAGAATCCGACTTCTCCGTGTCCAGTTGCTCCCCACCTTGCTGGACTTGATCTCTCCAGTCTGGAAGTGTCGCTTACGTGCCCGTTCGACACCGGCATCGAGTTCCTTGTACTCGGCCGGCTCTACCATGACAGCGGCAATCACGTAGTGATCCGTCGTCCCGGGGACCTCGGTGAACAGGTTAGGATCTCCGTACTCATCGACGAATGCAAATACCGGCTGTTGCATAGGTCCTCCAGATTACGTGAGTTGAGCGAGAAGGATCTCGGTCGCGAGCGGATCAAACGCAGGTTCGTAGTTGTGGAGTGGCAGCAACGTCGACTGGAGCCGTTCCAGCCGGACAGGATTCTACTGCAGGGGTAGCAACGATTTCGGGGGCGGTGCGCGGATAAAAGCTCGGCCGGAGTTCATGCGCACTGTCCTAAATCCGGTCATGACCGGGTAGCCATCTGCACTCAGGCCTGCATCGGCGACGTGAGTGCAGACGGGATCGCAACAGCTACGAACCGCTACGCCGCACTCATGTGGTGCACCACCGAAGCGGCGAGGTGCCGGGCCTTCGTGCGGGATGCGGTGAGCTTCGCCTCCAGCTCGTCGCAGAGCGCCATGAGTTGGTCAACCCTCTCGACGATGCGGCACTGCTCGGGAATCGGAGGTAAGCCTACTGGCAGGCGTAATACATGATCACGGCCAATGCCAGGAATTGCGATCCCGACCTGCTCCGCTCGGAAGCGATCCAAAGCTGCTTGTGCCAACAACGAGACGAAGCCTGGGTGCACCAGAATAGGGCGGATTGCCATCAGCTGTCTGCTGATCGCGGCCTCGTCGTAGGCCAGCACATTGATCTTCCCGATACCTGCTCCTTTGACGGTGAGCAGGACATCTCCACGTTGAGCGACAGCTTTCCTGACTGTCGTCCAGCGCGACGCCATGGGAGACGTTGTTCCAAAATCTGCCGGTCCGGTGAGATACGGGATACCAGTGCCTTCCTCGTTGTAATCTGTACCTTTCTGGTGTTGCCCAGAAATCAACTCTATGAGCTTTCCGAAGCGCACCCACTCCCACCCTTCCGGCACCTCGAAAAACTTCTCCCCCGAATTGATCGGCGGCAACCTCTTCGGCCTCCGATTCTCACCCGCCTCGTACAGCCGCTGCTTCTCCTCCTCGATCCGCTCGAGCAGCACCGACGCAGGCTCATCGCTCGGGTCCTGCGGCACCAGCTTGCCTCGTACCGCAAGTTGCAGGATCGCTTGGCGAAGCTCAGGCACCGTTTCCGGGGCGTCGTAGAGGAGGTCGAAGTGGTCGCGGATTCGGCGCCAGTGGACGGCCATCTCGGCGTAGTCCGTGGCGGTGGTGAGGTGGTGCAGCGCGGAACGGTTCGCGTTCACCCGCTTCTCGGTGCGCCGGTGCTGGCGCTCGTCCAGGTCGTCGCAGCGGGCCATGAACTGGTCGACCTTGGCGACGATGCGGCGTTGCTCGCGGAGGGGCGGGACAGGAACCGATATGCTATTCAGTTCCGATTGGTTGATCTTCGGCATTGCGACCCTGGTATCGCTCTTGGTCGCCATGCTCAGAAAAGTCGGTGACAGGATGTAATTCAGGAGGTAACGCGCCGAAATGTAGGCATCAATCGGGTACATGTCGGCGCTGCACAGCCCCTCAAAGTCGACGACGACGGCTTTGGAGAGGTTCGGGCGAATCTTAGAGTACAGAATTTGGCCAGGGAAGAAATGATGCTTGCCACTCCGAACGCCGTCCTCACCGACCGTTCGGTATTCAAGCAAGCGCCCTGTGGCCTTTTCGATGCTATCCGGCGCGACATGTGGGAAGTTCTTATAACCTGAATCCTGCACATAGTGACTGAGTTGTCCTTTTGAGCGACTATTTGGTAGTTGTAGCGGGTCTCCTGCCTGCATCTGGGGCGGCCGGGGGGCATCCAGGGCCTTGCCGGACGCTCAGTTCGGGGCCGTTTT
>Ga0209487_1000467_pt1 | contig 37021 bp, 45 predicted proteins | sample Poulit2012_FD_187524 | JGI IMG/M metagenome (GOLD analysis project Ga0209487, IMG submission 187524) | Agricultural soil microbial communities from Georgia to study Nitrogen management - Poultry litter 2012 (SPAdes) (version 2) | ecosystem: Environmental > Terrestrial > Soil > Agricultural land...
GCCGTGCCGATGGCGGCGCTGATGATCGAGCATGGCAGCGTGCTGCCGTCTTGGAAATGACGCGCCGAGCAGATGCCGCCCTCTCCCAGCCCGCAGCCGAGCAGCCCGCCGGCGACTGGCACTGTCCGAACTGCGGCTACATTGACGCCCAGCGCGTGACGATCGAGGAAGCCTGCGATACCTGCCGTCAGCCTGTGGAGTGGCACGACGCCCACCAACAGGGAGCTATTGGCTCACCCCGGCAGCAGCTCGCCGACGCCCAGGCCGCGCAGGCCGACAACCTGCCGCTAATGGCGAGGCGGGAGTGGATCGACCCGAAGGCATCTTACGTTTGCGTCTCTTCTGGCGGCAGGGAGACACACGCCTATGAAGACCTGCCGGTCGGAAATATGTATCGCGAGTGGGGGTGGGACATCTACCGCATCGCGGACACCGACGAGCACGGCTTACCGGTGATCGAGCGCACGGCGGATATGCCAGAGGGGGCGAAGTATCGGGGATGGACTGAGCGAACGCGGGATTGGACTTATTACGTCTGCTTCATTGAGAAGCATGCTCACAACCGAGTTGAGCGCATCGAGGACTACACCGAGCGCGACGACGACCTACCGCTGATGGCGCGGCGCGACTATATGCCCGCGTGGGCGAACTTCGTAGCGTGGGACGAGAACGGGGATTGCTGGGCGTACGAGAACGATCCCTACCGACTAGCCGAGTGGTGGACTATCAGGCATAACGATCGGCTCCGCGAAATTAGCGGCTGGTACGGCTGGTACCCAGGCGATTGGCGCGAGTCGCTGCACCGCGTCGCCGACACCGACGAGCACGGCCTGCCGGTGATCCCGCGCACGGCGGATATGCCAGCGATAGCGAAAGTCCGATCCCGCCCCGTGGGTGCCACCGAGGATGAGTGGTTGTACGAAGCTCCGCTGTGCGTGGAGCACGCGGCCAGGCCCGGCTGGGAAACCCAACGCATCGAGGACTACAACGCGCACGCTGAGCCAGCACAGAGGGAGGGGGAATAGATGAACACGAAACGACTGTTTTGGCGGCTCTACCGAGGCAACCCGGCATGGTGCCGGAGCCACTTTGCACTGCACTGGGAAGCCGACCAATTGCACGGCGTGCTCTACGCCGGCATCACGCTGTTCGGACGGTCGCTGCTCTATAGCGATCACTGGAGCCACAAATGACTAACGAGCTAATCGAGGCGATGGCGCGGGAGATACGCGAAGCCATTTGTAAAGACGAGCCGGGAATAAATAACTGGGAGGATAGCAACGAAGCAGCGCGAGACTTGATGCGCAGCCTGGCCCGCGCCGCCCTCGCCGCTGCCGCGTCGGCTGGCTATCAACTGGTGTCGAGGGGTCGGCTCGCCACAATCTGGTCCGGCGGGTACGAAACTGGGCACAGCGACGGGATTGGCTGCGGCCATCCGCTCGCGAGGATGTGCCGGCACTGCGGGGATGAGTCAGCAGCAGATAACAGCGAGGAGATTTTAATGCTCGCCGCCGCTCCGCAATTCGAGGAGGACGAAAAGTGAGCAATAACAGCCGGGTGCGGCGAGTAGACCGCACCCGATGGGTGCCGGGGTTCTACATCACCGAAGATGGAGACGGGATGCTGCGTAGCGACCCGCGTCTGGAGATACGACATATAAAAGCCGTCACTTATGCCGACAGGGTTATACTGAGGATGCTCCGTGGACTACCTAATAATTGACTTCGAGACGTACTTCGACGACTCGTATTCGCTGCGCCGGATGCCGACGCACGAGTACATCCGGGACGAGCGTTTTCGTGCCCTGGGACTCGCGTACTGGCGAAGTACGTTTCCCACCGACACGCCAGGATGGGCAGAAGGGCCGCAGATTAAGGCGATGCTGGACTCGCTACCTTACGACGTTCCCTGGGTGGCACATAACGCGCTGTTCGATGCGAGCGTGCTACAGGAGCGGTTTCGCAAACCATACCAGCGCCGGCCCAAACTGTGGCTGGACACCATGCTGATGGCGCGGTACTGCATCGGCCAGGGCATTCTGCCGCCGGACCTCGGAACGAGTCTCGCCGCGCTCGCCGAGCACTTCGGACTGGAAGCTAAGGGCGACACCGCCGGAGCCGTGGCCGCCGGAGGCGAGGCGCTGGCCGAGTACGCGCGGCACGACATAGTGCTGACGCGCGAGATACTGCACCGGCTACTGCCGCACGTACCGCGCTCCGCGCTCCTAGAAATGGACCGCACTATACGCATGGGCGCGGAGCCGGTGCTACAAATCGACCACAACTTGTGCCAGCAGGAGCTAGACGAGAGCGAAATGGACCCGGAGCTGAAAAAAGCCGTCGGGTCCAACGTCAAGTTTGCCGCGCTGCTGGAAGCCAAGGGGATCACGCCAGCCACTAAAATCAGTCCCACCACCAACAAGGAAACCTACGCTTTTGCTAAGACTGACGGGTTCATGCAGGGGCTACTTGTGCATGACGACCCCGTGGTGCGCTTCCTCGCCGAGGCGCGCATCCAGTCCAAGTCGAACCTGCGCCGCACACGGGCGCAGCGGTTCATGCGCACGGGCAACCCGCTGCCGGTACCGCTGCTATACTCCGCCGCGCACACCGGACGCCCTGGCGGCCAGGACGGCCTGAACCTTCTAAACTTGCCGCGCGGCGGGCGGCTGCGCCAAGCGATCCACGCCCCGGAGGGCCACACCCTGGTAATCTGCGATAGCTCCCAGGTCGAGGTGCGGGTACTGGGCTGGCTCGCCGGAGACGACACCCTGCTCGCGGACTGCCTGCGCGGGGACGAGGGCGGGCCGGACGTTTATGTGACCTACGCCGCCGAAGAAATGTTCCGAAAACCAGCGGAGGAGGTAACTGACGAGGAGCGCACGATTAGCAAGCCGCCAGTGCTCGCCTGCGGGTACGGACAGCGTGAAAACGGCCTGATGGCCTACGCCGCGTCGATGGGCATTGCCATGTCGCGGGCGCAAGCCGAGCGCGGAGTCGGCGGTTATCATCGCCGCTACCGGAACGTAGTGCGGTATTGGGACCGGGCCATGGACGAGATACGCCGCACCGAGCGCCAGGAGCTTCCGAGCGGGCGGCGGCTGACCTACCCCAACCTGCGATGGGAAGGGCGGGAGCTGCTTTACGACCGCCCGCTGATCTTCTCAAAACTGCGCAAGGGCCAGCGCGATACGCGCCGCGTGTGGCACGGCCTTGCAGTCGAGAACGCCACCCAGGCCACGGCGTGGGATATAGTGAGCTGGCAGATACAGCAGCTTCATGCCCGCTGGAAAGTGGTGCTGACGCCCTACGACGAGGTGGTGCTGTGCGTACCGGAGGCCGAGGCCGAGGCCGCGCTCGCCGAGGCGCTGCACTGGTTTAGCGAGGTGCCGGAGTGGGCCAAGGGGCTACCGCTGCGCGGCGAGGCCATCATCAGCAAAGACTACGGAGCTTCCCCATGACTGTGTATTCATACAGCGCGATAAAGTCGTACTCGACCTGTCCCCGGCAGTACCATCACCGCTATGTATTGAAAGACTTGCCGCCGGTGGACTGGGACACCCCGGCGCTGCGCAAGGGCCGCGAGGTTCACGAGGCGCTGGAGCGTGCGGTACTGGAGGGCAACGACGCGCCGGAGCTAGGGCCTCATACCTTCTGGACGCCGCCCGCGCTACTTAGCAAATTGCACAAAGCCGGGGCGCGGGCCGAGGTGCGTATGGCGATTCGCGAGGACGGCAGCCCGTGCGACTTTTTTGCCAAAGACGCGCGTTTTCGCGGCGTGATCGACGTGCACCTGCGCGCCCCGACCAAGGGCCGTTCGTTGTTCATCGACTGGAAAACGGGGAAATTCTACCCGGACCCGCTGCAAGCCGACTGCTACGCCGCATTGGAGCGTGCCGAAATGCCGGGAGCTAAGGTGGAATTCTACTGGGTATTCGGCGAGGCGCGGAAGCTGCACGTCGAACGCCCCGACGCCCGCGCGACCGAGCGCGTACTTGCTGCCATCGAGGCCATCGAGCAGGACCAGGAATTCAACCCGCGCCCTAATTTCTCGTGCCGCTGGTGCGCCGTGGCGTCCTGCGCCTACAACACCAACCCGGAGGTATGACCATGAGCCGAGCTAAAACGTACACCCTGACCGATGGCCGCACCGGCTCCGCGCGCGAGCTGGCCGAGCAGGCCGGACTCCCCGGCGTGGACGCCCGCGTGGTGCGCTCGCGCATCCAGTACGCCGAGCGGATGGGCCACCCGCTCGACCCCGACTATATCCTCGCGCCCAAGGCGAGCGCGGAGGACGCAGCGCAGCGCGGCGGACAGCGCAACGCCAAGAAAAACCCCACCGGCGGGATGCGCCGCGAGGCGGACGTAAAGGCGCGGGTTAAACGCGCCCTCGCCAAGTTCGGCGCGTGGTACACCATGCCCTACCAGGCCGGCTTTAGTCAGGCCGGAGTGCCGGATTTTCTAGTGTGTCTCAGGGGCCGGTTTATTGGCATCGAGACGAAGTTCGGCAAGAATCGGCCCACCCCCCTACAGCACCGCCAGCTTGCGGATATTCGCCGGGCGGGCGGCCATGCGTTTGTCGTGAACGAGACCAACGTGGGGGAGCTGGAGTCCATTCTTTTCGAGATCGCGGAGGGAAAGTTATGAGCACTACGGCACCCACATGCGAAAAGTGCGGCTCGCCCCCCTCAAGCTGGGACGAAGCCCGCACGGACGTTATCGGCCAGAACGGCAATGACGGCGACCATTACACCGTCGTCAGCGACGGCAGCACGGCGAGTTACTACGAGTTACCGGAGGGCGCGCGAGAGCTGCAAGACCTAATCAGCCACCGCGACATGAACGCGCAGATTGGCGAGATTTTCCGCACTTGCTACCGCTACGGTAGGGCATCGCACTCCGACCGCAAGCGGGAGGCAAAAAAGATTCTGTTCTACGCGCTCGCGGAGGTACGCCGACTTGAGGGGGGGATGTTGTGAGCTGGCACGTCGTCCCCGAGCACCGCGCGACGTTCTGCACCGCGCACCTGCCGGATATTCCCGGCGTCAAATCGGTGCGGCATACGCTGCGCTCGGGCCTTCCTATCACGCTGTTCCGCCACGACTACCAAACGTGGCGGCAACTACGCGCCGCCGGCCTGCCGGTACCCAGTCCCGAGCAGTATTACAGCTATCCAGGGCGGCACAAGCCGCGCGAGCGCCAGCGCGACACCGTGCGCTTCCTACTAGAGCACGACAAGGCGTTCGTACTCAATGGGCTTGGCACCGGTAAGACTCTCTCGGCGCTGTGGGCGGCAGACTACCTGATGCGCGTGGGCGAGGTGCGCCGCGTGCTGGTGGTGGCCCCGCTGCGGGTGTGCTTCGACGTGTGGGAAAAAGAAATCTTCCAGACCGTGCCGGACCGCAAGGGTGTGGTGCTCACCGGATCGCGCGAGCGCAAGCAGCAGATCGCCCGCGACGTGCGCTTTGACTACATCATCGTCAACCCCGAGTCGCTGCACCTGGTCGTGGATCACCTGCCGAACGTGGACCTCGTAATTGCGGACGAATTCACCAAGTTTAAGACCGCCCGCACGCGGCGCTGGCGCGCTCTAAGCGCCATTTCCCGCGATACGAGGCTGTGGCTGATGTCGGGCACCCCGGCCCCGCAGTCGCCGGTCGATGCGCACGGCCCCATCCGCCTCGTTCGCACGGAGAAAATAACCTTGGGCCAGTGGCGCGACCTGACTATGCGGCAGGTGACTAAATTTAAGTGGGTGCCGCGCGACGACGCCGAGCAGACCATCGCCAAGTGGATGCAGCCCGCCGTGCGCTTCACGCGGGAAGAGTTCTTTGATATGCCCGACGTGCAGACGCTGGACCTGGAGGTGGAGCTGACCAAGCAGCAGCAAGACCTCATTGCCGAGCTGCGCGAGACGGCGGCCGCCGAGCTGGCCGGGCAGCAAATCACCGCCGCCAACGCCGCCGTAGTGCTAAGCAAGCTACTCCAGGTCATGAGCGGCGGGGTGTACGGGTACGACGAGGAGGGCGAGCAGGTCACGCACCGCGTGGACGCCTCGCCGTTCTTCGAGGCCGTGGAGGAGATCGTCGATCAAGCCGACACCCCCGTGCTGATCTTCGTGCCGTTCCGCGCTTCGGCGGTCGTGCTGCACGAGTACCTGCAAAAGCAGAAATTCAACGTCGGGCGCGTGCTCGGCGGCGACCGCGATGCGCGGGACACCCTGGACGCCTTTCGGCGCGGCGAGCTGCACGCGCTCGTGGCGACTAGCGGCACCATCAGCCACGGCGTAGACGGCCTCCAGCAGGCGAGCCGCTACCTAGTATGGGCCTGCCCGCCGTACTCTTACGGGGAATACGACCAAGCCAACGGGAGGTTGATCCGCAGCGGACAGAAGAACAACGTCACGATTTATCATTTAGTGCAAAATAGACTTGCCAAAGAGCTATTCCATAGGCTAAAGTCTAAAGCGCACTTCCAAGATACATTGCTAAAACTACTAGAAGGGGAGTTAACAGCGTGAACATCGACAGGATCATTGGTCACTACCTTTACCTTCGAGACGTGAAGAAAAAGGAGATCGAGGCGCGGCACAAGGAGGAGCTACGCCCGATTAAGGAGGACATGGAAGCCATCGAGGCGGCGCTCCAGGCGCACCTGGACAAGCAGGGGCTGGACTCCCTGAGCGCCAAGGGCGTGGGCACCGCCTACCGCAGTATCACCACAAGTGCTACTGTGTCGGACCGCGCGCAGTGGATTGAGGCGGTCATCCAGCAGGGCGCATGGGACTTGATCGAGGCCCGCGCGAACAAGACCGCCCTAATGGAGCACTACGACGGGGAGTTTCCCGGCGTGACTGTAAACCAACGTGTGCGCATCAATGTACGCAAAAGCTGAGGACATGACCATGAGGCACGTCATGATTGACATAGAAACCCTCGGGCGGACCCCCGGCTGCCCGGTGGTAGCCATCGGGGCCGTCCTGTTCGACCCCGACACGGGGGCGCTCGGGGCGGAGTTCGAGGAGACGGTAACACTTACCGATGCTATGGCCGGGTTTGTGGTGGACCCCGAGACGGTGGCGTTCTGGTTGGGGCAGTCCGCTGACGCACGCGCTGCCCTCCTGCGCGGGACCCGCTCACTGACCAACGCCCTGGATAGGCTGAGGCGTTTCATGCCAGGGCACCACGCCTACGTGTGGGGCAACGGGGCCACCTTCGATATTTCGATCCTAGAAGCCGCGTACCGCCAGCGGGGTATTCCAATCCCGTGGGCCTTCTGGAATATCCGGGACGTGCGGACCATCGCGGCCCTAGCGTGGCCTCACGTCAAAAAAGACCATACTGAGTTCGTGGGGGTACCGCACCGTGCCCTGGACGACGCAAAGCACCAAGCCCGATACGTATCGGCCATGTGGCAACACCTCCGCAACGCGGACAAAGAGTTAGGAGATAACCATGAGTAACATCATCCCAATCCAGGACCAAAAGCCGAGCTACCTAGCCAAAGTAAAGGCAGCGAGCGCCAGTGAGTTTATTTCCGGCGTGGAGGGAGGTATGCCGCTCCCCGCGCTCAGCGTGCGGGGTAAGGAATTCCGCTTGCGCTTCCAGGGCCAGGAGCACAACACCCGCGAGCGCCAACTGGACGTGATTTTTGTTGCGGCCCGCCCCGGCGTCTCCAAGCGGTACTTTGCCAAGGGCTACGAGTCGGGCGAGACGAGCGCGCCGGATTGCTCCAGCGCCGACGGCATCACGCCGGACGTGGCCGACCCCATCAGCTCCAAGTGCGCCACCTGTCCCAAGAACGCATGGGGAAGCGGCAACCACGGCAAGGGAAAAGCGTGCAGCGATTATAAGCGCATTGTGGTGGCCCCGCTCATTGACGGGCGCATTGCCGAGCAGCCCGCCGTGCTGGACGTATCCGCGACCGCACTCAAGCGCCCGCGCGAGTACCGTGGCCCCGAGCAGTTTTTGCGTGAGTACCTGACCGCGCTGCACCGGCACGACATTCCCGAGCAGTCCGCCGTAACGCGGCTCGGGTTCACGGATGCCGAATACCCGCAACTGCATTTCGCGTTCTCCCGGTTTGCCGAGGAAGGCGAATACACGCACGCGGTGGCCTTGCGGGAGCACCCGGACGTCGCCACTGTACTGGAAGCCGGCGCGCAGGAAGCCCCCGGCCCCATTCAGGAGGTGGCCCAGGAGCCGGAACCGGCCCCCGCGCCCAAGCCCCAGGCAAAGGCTAAGCCGAAGGCGAAACCGAAAGCGACCAAGCTGGAGGAACCGGCCTTCGTCTGGAACGACGACACGGAAACCGGACAGGAAGTCCACACAGAGGAGGAGCTAACGGAATGGCTCAAAAATGGTGCGGAGCAGGTATCCGCCAAGATGTTCATGCGGCTCAGCGGCGCTACCGAGACGAGCAAGGACGATTCGCCGGCACCGAGCGCCGCAGCGGATGCGACCGACGAACCGGTGCAGGAGGCGCAGTCCCCCACGACCGACGCAACGTCCGACGAGGACAGCGACGACGATCCCATGGCGGAAGTGCGCGACCTTCTGAAAGGGCTAAGCTAATGGAACCGTTGGTGTCGCAGGAGCAGGTAGACCAACTTGCCCTCCGATTGTTCGCGCGATATTGTGAGCTAGGCGAGCGTGCCCGGCTCAACGGTGGGACGCTGGCAGCACTTGCCGGCGTCTCCCGCGCCCGATTTGGGCAGCTTAGACGCGACGATGGGGGAGTAGGTCTATTATCATTCTTGCGATTGTCCCAGTTGGTTCCCCGCTTAGAGGAGGGGCTGGCCGAAGGCTGGCTCCCCGCTACGGGACTGCGTGGGCGGTCGCAAGATGTGGCCTACGAGCGGATCGCGGGCGAACCCCCTCCGCATCCGCCGCAGAAAAAACCCTCGTAGGAAATAAAAAAGGCCCCGCCGGGGGGTTGGCGGGGCCAAGACAGCCAGGAGTAAGGCCGCATGAGCTTAGTCCATGACCTATGGAACGGTTCCACAGACTACAAATTCATCATAGCCGTTGCCGGGAAGCGAATCAAGCACATCAAAGTAAGTAGTGCGGATCAGGCCGCCGAGGCGGCGCGCACGCTTTCCGAAAACAAGGTGGACGTGTATTTCGCGCCGTCCGCGTTCGACCCGGACGCCGTGCGGCGACTACAGAACACCACCAACCCCCGCACCGGGCGGCGCTTTACCGGGCGCGCGCAGGAGGCGGTGGCCTCCGTCGGCGGCTTCTGGCTGGATATTGACTGCGGAGAAGGCACCCCCTATAAGTCGTGGCTGCACGGGCTGGTTGCCCTGCTGCGCTGGTGCAAGGAGCAGCAGTTTTATCGCCCGAGCTACATCATCCGCAGCGGCGGCGGGCTGCATATCTACTGGTTGCTGGAGGCGGCGGTTCCCCACGAGGTGTGGAAGCCCGTTGCGCAGCACTTTAAACAGGCGCTCGCCATCGCCGGCGTTCATGCCGACCCCTCGCGAACGGCGGACTCGGCCTCCATGCTGCGGGTGCCCGGCACGATGAACTGGAAGCGCCCCGACGAGCCGCGACCGGTCGAGGAGCTTTTCGGCGACGGCCGCCGGCTGGCGCTGGAGGACTTTCAGGCCCGGCTGCCCAAGGTGGGGCCGATCCGTACCATCGCCCCCACCGCCGACGCGGACGACGAGTGGGGCATCGCCACAAACTACCCCCCAGGGGATGCAGAGGATATCGCGAGCGGCTGCGCTCAGGTGCGCGAGGTGCGCGACAAGCGAGGTGCAGTGCCCGAGCCGCTGTGGCGGGCCGGACTCTCGGTGCTGTGGCGCTGCGCGGACCGTGAGCACTATATCCACGAGTGGAGCCAGGGCGACCCACGGTACGACGCACACGAGACGCAGCAAAAAGCCGAGGCGACCGGCGGGCCGGCGACCTGTCAGCACTTCTCCGATGTTAACCCCGGCGGCTGCGTGGGTTGCCCGCACGCAGGCAAGATCACCAGCCCCATACAGATTGCCGTGGCTCCGGCGACTACCACCCCGGAGCCGGCCCCCGAGGCCGCGCCCGACGAGACTGCGGACCCGGACTTTCGGCCTACGCAGGTGGGGGCGTTCCGAATCTCCGATGCCGGCGTGTACTTCCAGCCTCCGGCGACCGCCGACGACCCGGCCCCGGCCATGGTGCGCGTGACGGAGGTGCCGCTGTGGGTCATGGAGGTGCGCGAGAAAGCGCGGCTCGACTCCGAGCAGGGGGCATCGTACCTATTCTTAGAGTGGCGCACGGTGGACAACCGCACCCGCCGGGCGCTGCTGCCGCAGGCGGTGCTGCACGAGCCGCGAGCGATCAAGGCGTGGCTCGCCGACCACAACATCATCTCCGCTGTGTATGAGGTAAATCTACTCGTGGCCTTTATCAATAAGTACACCTTGCAGATGCTCAAAAAGCGGGGGAGCCGGGAGTACCACGAAAACCTGGGGTGGTACGAAGGAGGGTTTGTCGTAGGCGAGCAGATCATCGGCGCGGACGGCCCGCGCCCCGCCCTCGTGCAGTCCTCCAATCCAATAGCCAAGATCAAAGCGCGCGGCAGTGTGGAGGGCTGGAAAAAGGCGACCGCGATCTTCTCCCGACCCGAGTACCGCAAGCACGCCTTTGCGCTACTGTGCGGCTTTGCCTCCCCGGTGCTGGCGCTTGCGGACGTGCAGTCCGCTGTGGTGTCCCTGGTGGGCACTAGCGGCGCAGGTAAGACCCTTGCCGCACGGGCCGCCCTGTCGATCTACGGCCAGCCGGGGCTGCTTATGCAGGGCGCGCCGGCGGGGGTGGGGGCGGCACTGGAGAAGCAGCTCACCGTGAACCGCCACGCGCCGTTTCTGCTGGACGAGGTAACGCAGTTTCCAGCCCAGAGGCTTGGCGACTTTATATACCTTGCGGCCAACGGGGAGGGTAAGTCCGTACTAACCCGCAACCGCGAAAACCGCGAGAAGGGCGAGTGGAAGCTCGTGCCCTTTATCACTTCCAACCGCCCCGTGCTGGAGTTTCACCAGCGCGACATACAGGAAGCGCACCGCCGCAGGCTGCTGGAGGTCCACTTCGAGACCGTCATGGACCTGGAGACAGGACGCGCCATCAGTGAGGGCATCGAGGCTAACGCCGGAGCAGTGGGCGGCGTCTACCTCCAGCAGCTCGCCAAGGCGCGCAAGGAGATTCCGGCCCTGTTCGAGCAGGCCGAGCGGGCGCTCGCAAAGCGCGGCCTGCTGCCGGACGCTAACCGGTTCGGCCTGTGGACCCTCGCCGCCGCCATCGTCGGCGGCAGCATCGCCAAGGCCATGGGGCTGATCGACTTCTCGCCGATGGAGGTCATCGAGGACGTGCTACAGCAGTCCGGCGCTCACATGGAGGACGTGAAGTCGGAACCCGAGCGCGCCGCCGATGCGCTGCGCGAGTGGCTGGCGCGGGAGAGTAAGCGAGTAAGCCACTGGGAGCAGGGCGGGGTGAACGTGGACGAGCTAGTAGACGACCCCATCGCCCGCAACTTCAAGGACGGCACGATGGCTGTACACAAGCGGCTGTTTAGCGACATGCTGCTAGAGGAAAACATCAGCCGTGCGGGACTCAAGCACTGGTTCAAAAAGATCGCGACAGACGAACGCACCGTGCGGCTCGCTCCCGGCACCCCCGGCGTGTGGTGCCTGCTAATCGACCTGGAAGCTGCCGGTGTGGAGCTTTAAGGAAACGCCGTGAACTACTACAACGAAAACGACCCGTATGCAGCCGAGTGGCTTCGTCGCTTGATTGCGCGGGGGCTTATAGCGCCGGGAGTCGTCGATGAGCGCGACATTAGAGACGTTCGACCTGTTGACCTTGTTCAGTACACCCAATGCCATTTCTTTGCGGGAATCGGCGTCTGGAGCTACGCCCTCCGCCTCGCCGGATGGCCCGACGACAGACCCGTCTGGACTGGCAGTTGCCCCTGTCAACCTTTCAGCTCGGCAGGCAAAAGAGGCGGGACTGCTGACGAGCGGCACCTATGGCCACACTGGTTCCACCTCATTGAACAGTGCCGCCCTAGCGTCATCTTTGGCGAGCAGGTTGCAAGCAAGGACGGCCTCGGTTGGCTCGACCTTGTACAAGCTGACCTGGAAGGAGCGGACTACGCCAGCGCAGCGGTCGATATTTGCGCTGCGGGCGTCGGTGCTCCGCACATCCGCCAAAGGCTCTGGTTCGTCGCCGAGAGGCTGGCCGACTCCGGCCGCTTCGGACGGGAGCGGGGGGCGAATCCCGAAAGACCCGCTGGCGAAGGTGCGTCCCTCCGGCGCGAAGGTGAGTCAAACCTTGAACGCGGTAGCGGCGCTGGCGGGCTGGCCGTCTCCGACCGCGCAGGACAGCAGCCGGGGTGTACTTCCGCCGAGGCCGCAGGACACGGGAGTTCCGCTGGGGCAGAGGGTCGCGATGATCGACATGAACCGCCCGGCCCGACTAACGGCTTCTGGCGAGGTGCTGACTGGCTCCTCTGCCGGGATGGAAAGTGGCGGCCAGTTGAACCCGGCACATTCCCGCTGGTTAATGGGGCTACCGCCAGAGTGGGATCGGGCAGCGCCTTTGCGGGTAAATCGAGGCCGGGGATGCTGAGGGCGTATGGCAACGCGATCAACGCAGAAGTGGCGGCGCAAGTGATCGGGGCTTATATGGGGGCGGACTGACACACCGCCTCGACGATGGCCTCGTTCTCCAGTGCCCAATCGACGATCCGCCGCTCGCGCTCCAGCAGCGGCGCGCGTACCTCCTCGGGGATTTCGGCCCACGGCACCTGCGGTAGGGGCGCGAGCAGGGCCGGCTCGCAGGTAGGCCGCACCTCAACGTATTCAGTCGCGGTCGCGCAGCCGAGGATCGCCAAAATAGGTAGGGTCAGCAGACTTGCCAATACTCGCCTCATTATCTCGTGCCTCCTCGCGCACTCTCCGCACCGCCGCCTGTACCTTGCGGTCGGCTTCCCGCCCCGCCCGCGCGGCTTCCTCCGCGAGCTGCGCCGCCCGCGCCCTGTCCTCGGCCCGCGCAGCTTTGTTGTGCAGGTAGCGCAGCGCCACCCAGGCCGCACCCATCAGTAGCGCCACCGCGCCCCAGGCCCATTGCTTTATCCGGCTAACCATCATGCGTACCTCGCTCCCACGTGTAAACCGCTTGCGTGACAGTGGACAGGCCGACCACGGCCACCAGCACCGAGGCGACCGGCGCGGTAATCGCACTGGGGCTGACCAGCAGCACGTACAAAAACACCACGACCGCCGCCGTCACCAGCATCATTAGCCACACCAGCAGCACCCGGCGTACCAACTTGCGGTGCTCCAGCAGCCAGTCCACCCGTTGCCAGAATCTCATACTATCGTCCACGCCTCGTGATAGAACCCGCGCCAGGTGTGCTCGTGGGGCCTCCCTGGTCGCCACGCCTCCAGGTACTGCCGCCAGCCTTCCTCCGCATCGTCCGGCCCCGGCAGCGGATCAGGGAGCGTCCACAGGAGTAGCCGCGCGAACGTGCAGGCCACGTGGTCGTTGTGCGCCACGGCCTCGTAGGCCGCCTCGGGCGTTACCTCGTAGCACTGTTGGATCAAAGTAGCAGATGCAAGGTCGCGTACCGCCGAATGCCGTAGCACGCCCAGGCAGCCGTTGCGCTCAAACTGCCAGAAGCCCCGCGCCGGACCGCCTATCTGCACCCGGTGCTGAAAGCGCGACTCCTGGAGGCCGATTGCCAGCAGCATGGCCGCCGCCGCTCGCGACTCCATGCGCGGAGGCAGGTAGGCCAGCGTGGGCTGGATGATCGTCTGGTATACAAATGTGGGGGTCATGGCCGTCTCCTTACCGAACCGCAGAGCTGCGGAGGTAGTATTCGTAACTCAGTCGCTGCCGTGCTTCCAGGGGGGTCACGTACTTTCCCAATCCATAGTGCCTATGGATGTAGCTGGCGAACGTTCCCACGTCCTGAGCAGGGTCTTCAGAGTAAATAAGCTGCACCGCGTAGCACTCCACTTCCTGCCGGTACCTGTGGCGCTTGCTCAGGAAATAGAGCAGCGCGTTCAGCCCCAAGCTCCGATAGAACTGCCGGCAGTGTTGCAGCTCGTGCTCCAACAAGCCCCGGTCCGCGCGCTTCTCCGGGTCGATGGCGACGAATACGCCGTAGGACCGGCCCGCGCCCCATCTGCCGAGCATCCGCCGCGTGTAGACCACAGGGACCGGGACGAACCCGAAGATAAAGCGCAGAGCGAGCACGGCTAGTCGCCTTCGAGCTCGGACTCGGTTTCAGGCTCAGGATCGTTCAGCCTCGTTGCCAAGTCGTCGAGTTGGTCCTGCAAGTCCTGGCGAGCTTCTGCCAGCAGGTCGGGCATTTTCTTGCGAACCAGGAGAGTCACCGCCGTCATCATCGCCCCGCAGCATGGGTGCTTGTTCACCAGGGAACGGACCTGTAGCCCCGCCTCCGTCTCCCAGCAGGGTTGTTCATCCGCGAGAAAGGCGTCGCACTGTTGGAGCTGTTTCGCAATGCGTTTGTACTCGGCGACATTTCGCTTGTTAGTGCCCTCGACTTCGATGGGCGCGTTTAATTCGGCTTCGGCCTCCGCCTGTAGGCGTCGGGCTTCAGCGAGTTTTTCTTGGATAGATAGGGTTTCGTTTGTCACGGTATCGGGTCTCCTAGTCCGTTAGGCTGATAGTTACATTTGCGCCCAGCCAGCGTGGGGAAACGGTAACGTCCCCAGAGGATGATTCATAAATCTCTTTGAGGTTGAATTCTAGATACGATGATTCCAGGAAACGGGTGTTGACTGTGTAAGCGGCTTCTGCGCTGTATCCTGGGGAATGCACAGTCGCCTGGACGACATAGCTGGTCGTCCCAAGATAGTGATCGATTCGGACTGTACCAGTGTTCGGAGAACTGACCTGGACCGAGGAAGTCAGAGGGTTAGATATGGAGATTACATCCCAACTCGCGTCTATGACTAACCTAATCTCCCCCACCCGCTGGCCGGAGTCGTACAGTTCGGAAAAATCCGCTTCGTTATCGAGCGTCGCGACACGGCTGCCGTTATCATATATCTCGGTGGCATTCAGTCGTCCGTTGGCTTCAATCCTCACCCTACCCTGTTGAGGGAGACCCACGGGGCCGAGGCTGAGGTTACTGCCTCCAACCGTTCCCATTCCAATGCTGAACTCATCTCCGTCTCCCATCCTCTGGAAAACCAGGTGATCTTGCATCGGACCTTCAAAACGCTGTGGGGCGTCCCAGACGTTTTCGCTGTTTGTCTCCGGCACCGTGCCGCCGTTGCGGGCAAGGTCCGCCTCTGTGATGTACCCATCAGGGAGTGGCAACCAGACGGTGCCGTCGTATATCCGCAGGGCATTGTCGCCGGTGTTCCAATACATATCCCCCGCGTCCGGTGGGTTGCCGTTGGGGTCTTCGGTGGGGTCGCTGCTTGCCGCGCCATAATAGACGCCGTTTAGGTCCACCAGGGCCTGCACCGCCTCGTCGCGGGCGCTGGTGGTATCGTCCCGTGCGCTTTGGGCGATGCTGGCGCCGTTCGCCGCGTTGTCTGCGTAAACCCCCGCCTGGACCATGGCTTGCTCCGCGTCGCCGGCCGCCGTCGTCGCAACATCACGCGCCGACTCCGCCGAATCCCGCGCCCCCTCGGCTTGGTCTACATAGGGCTGGACCTCGGCATCTACCTTGGGCGGCAAGTAGGCGTCCAGAAAGTCATCCGCGTAGGAAGGCAGGTACTCGTCCAGGTACTCGTCTACCTTGATCGGAACCTCGACCTCGACGATAGCGTCCACGCGGTCCTCAAGCTGCGCGGAGAAGTCCTGCACCGCCTGATAAACGTTGTCGAATTCGGCGTTGAGAGCGCGAGCCGTCACGCCCCGGTCGTCGGGGAAGGCCGCCACCCGCTCCGGCTGCGTGTAGCGCGTAATGCGCAGCTCGATGTCCTCGGAGACCGGCGCGTTGGGGTAGCGCACCGTCACCCCCGTGGCCGACGGGCCGTAGCCAATCACCGTGTACTCGGAAGGCGGCACGACGCCGCCCGGTGACAGCTCCAGGGTGAGCTGGTTGGGGTAGCGCACCGCGTGCGGAAACGCAAAGTCGCGTACCCCCGTCAATTCGTAAACTTCGGTCGTCATAATTAGCTCCCCGCCGCCGAGGTTAAAGCGCGAACGATCTTCTCCCAGCTCGCGACGGCCACGAACGCGAGGATGATCGGCACCGCCCAAATCGCCGCTGAGGCCAGCACCTTAGCGCGCATCCGCCGCCAGACCTGCTGCGCCTCGCGCCGCTCTTTAATCCAGCGGTGGTCGTCCGCGTGCGCCTCGGGGCTGCCCCACGGCGAGCGCGACAGTAAAACATCTGCCGTGCGCTGCGCCAGCCGCTCGATGTGGTCCTCGGTCATAACGCCCTCCCCTCGTTCCGCCACCGCCGTTCCCTATCTCTCATATATTTCGGGTCCAGCGACCACATAATATTATCCATGGCCCGGTTGGTAAGTGCCAATTCCGTTTGCCATAGGTTCGGTACCGCCACGTCGCGCACGTACTGCACCAGGGCGCGGGCGGCGCGGTCCGTCTCGCCGTCCATGACCGCCGTGATGCCGTGGTAGCCCAGGGTCGCGGTAGACTCCAGCATCCCGCCGACCGGCCCCACGATCCCCGAACGCTGGTACATGGCTTGGTTTACCACCATGTCGCCCACCGGCGTGAGCAGCCCGGAGCGCCCGAGCGCCCGCAGCCACAGCGTAGGACTGTCCCACTCAAACACCGGCTCGTTATTTACGACGGCCCGCATCTGCGTAGTGAGCGCGCCGGTAAGCGCCAGCCCCGCCGAGAACCCGGCAAAGCCGCCTAGCCCCATGCTCCACTCGCGGCGCAGCGGCCCGCGCAGAAGCTGTAGCGGCCAGCTCCAAAACTGCGTAGCCGTCGCCGCCAGCTCGCCCGGTATAGTGCCGGCCTCGCCGCCGAACAGCAGCGAGGCGCGGGTGTAGTGATCCGGGTACACCACGGCAAGGTCTACCTCGCGGTACAGATACGCCAGGGTGCGCTCGCGCAAGTCCTGCGGCAGTGCCATCACGTCGATGGCCCCGGAATCGTGGAGCCGCACCTGCGCGTTTAGCTCGCGCCAGCGCCCCTCCGACCAGCCGTTGGCCTCCAGCACCCGACGGTACTTGGGACTTAGCTCCGCCCAGGGACGCTGCGCCATCCGGCCCATGGCCCGGCCCATGGTGAGCATGGTCGCCGAGCGAATGGACCGTTCTAGGTAATGCGAGAGGGAGAGCCGCTGCGTCGCCGTGGCCGCCTGCCCGGCGATCCCCCGCGCGTGCTCACTGCGCGCAAATGGCGTGGCGAAACGGTCCACCGCCGCCGCGTGCAGCGCGTGCGTCCACACGCCTAACTCCTCGGCGTAGCGCCGCCCCGCGCCCCGGCCCATGACTTCGGCAAACGCATAAAGCTGCGAGGTGACGGCACGGGCAAAACCGCCGGTGTGCCAGCGGGCGGCCATCATACTAATCACCGAGTCTTGGCCGACGATCATTTCCGCGACTTGCCCGAGCATTTGCGTTACCGCCCACTGCCGGGTCGCTCCCATCACGTTCGCCATGGTCTGATTGTGCGGCGTCTGCAAGTTACCGGTCATGGACCGGGCAATAATCTGCGCCCGCCGCCCCTGCGCCTCCTCGCGCTCAAACTGCTTGGCCTGCCGGGCGTTACCTTCGGCGCGGGCCGTCTGCGCGCGGAGCCGGGTCTGCTCCAGCACGGGCTGCAAAACCTCCTCGACGTTGCGCATCGCGCTCGGCCCCAGATGCTCGGCAAGCACGACGGAGCGGGCCAGGGCGACGACGTTGCGGTGCAAGGCGAAGTGAAATTCCTCGGCCCCGAAGCGGTTGAAATATTCAAACTCCCCTTCCGGGGTGCGAAAGTGCAGCTTGCGCGTCATGCTCAGCGTCGCCCCCTCCGGGTCCACCATGTCGCGGGTGGAGAGGGTCGCCCACACGTGTTCCGCCGTCGCCGCCGGGTCGGGGTGCTGCTCGGGGTCCAGGTTCTCGGCAAGAAACTTGCGCCACCCCGCCGGGTCGGAGCGGATGCGGCTCTGGGAGTGCGACTGCGGCCCCCAGTCCTCGCGCCGGCCAATGTAGTGCCCGGCTTTCTCCGCGCGGTCCAGCAGCGGGTTGACCACCTCGCGGAATTTGCGCACGGCAGCCGCCGCCTCGGCGTCCCCGGTGCGGATGCCGCGCAGCTCGCGGTGGAAGTTGGCCGAGCCGCTGCCCTCGGCAAGCCAAGGCTTCCAGGGGTGGGTAATCAGGTTCCACACCTCGTTGAGCTGCGCGACGGTCGAATTCTCCACCGCCCGCAGGCGCTTGCTGAGCGAGCCTCCATCGACGGGGGTCGCCCCGTAGTTGGCATCCTCCTCTAGCATGTTGCGCAGGGTAGACAGCCTTTCGGCCTCGTCCACCTGCTCCAGCCGGTTCGACAGTTCCAGGCGCTTTTGCTCGTCCATGCGGCGGGTGACGTTGGCGACGAACAGCTCGCGGCGCAACTCGCGGTAGGCGGCAATCAGCCGCGCCTGCTTGACCTCGGGGGTCATGATTTCGTCGTTGATGATGCGGTTGAGCGCCCCTGTCACCAGCTCCCGCGTCGGCTCGTCGATCAGCTCCGTGGTGCTGAGCGTTTTTACCGCCTCCCGCAAACACTGTACAACGCTCATATCAGCACCTCACCATCGCATCGTTCACCGAGGCGGCCAGCGCCTCGATCTCCGCCACGTCCTCGCCGTGCGTGCGGGCAAAACGCAGCACGTCCTCCAGCGCCGGGTCGTCGGCCAGATCGTCCAAGATCGCCGCGCCGCGCGTGCTCGGCGGGGGCGGGGCCTCCGTGATGGGCGATTGCAGCCGGGCGGCGTCCAGCGCCGCCATGATGTCCTCCAGCGGTACTTGGTCATCGAGGCGGGTCATCTGCCCCTGCACCCGCTCGCGCTCGGCCACAATGCGCGCCCGCTCCGCGCGCAGCGCCTCCTGCTCGGCAAGGTGGGCCTTGGAGCGCCGGCCCCGGCGGGGCTTTGCTAGCTCGGCCTCGCGAGCCACCACGCGCTCGTATTCATCGTCTAGGCGGTTGAGATAGCGCGCCTGCGCCCCGTCCAGCCCGTCCTTTAAAAACGCCTGATAGGCCAGCCGCTCGGGGTGGTCGCGGTGCGCGGGGTGGGTCCGAAGGGCGCGAGCGACCTGTTCAAACTCCGGCGACACCGCCAGCTCGGACAGCTCCTTACGGGCGGCCTCGGCGCGCCGGGCAGGGATCAGCTCCTCGGCCCGGCGCTGGAACGGCGGCACCGCTTCGGCGGCGCGCTGCTGCTCGATCTCGGCAAGCACCCCGCGCTCGCGCAGGCGGGCCATCTGTTCGGGGGCGGCGCGACCGTCGAGCGCGTCCACGAAGTCTTGCAACTCGGTAAAGCGCCCCTCACGGGGGGAGCGGGTCGCGGCAAAGCGGGCCTGACGGGCGATCAGCTCGGCAAGTGGCTCGGCCTCCGGGTCGATGCCCATGCGCTGCGCCTGCTCGATAGCCTGCGGAGCGCGGGCCGCCAGATCGCGCAGCCAGCCGCGCGGGCCGCCTGTATATTCATCCAGCATTTCGCCCAGCCGCGCCGTCGGCAGCTCGGGGATGTCCTCGACCGGACGCACCGGGGGCGCACCGGCGGAGGCGTCGGCGTCCAGGGCGCGGGCTCCGGCCTCAATGTCAGCCATCGGGTCTTCGGCGTAGCGGGCGGCGTCCTGCGTGCTGCGGGCATTGCGGATACTGCGCATCGCGCGAGCCGGGGCCAGCAGCACCGGGGAGGCGACCACGGGGCCGAGCACCGAGCCGGCGAAAATATCCGGGCGTATCTCGCCGTAAGCGGATTGCTGCACCGCGATTTCCACCGGCGCGGAGGCGATCCCCACCTTCCCACCGCCAAGCGCCGCGTGACCGAGAAACTGGCGCATCGTGGTCGCATTGCGGGCCGCCGCAAAGCTCTGTCCGCCAAATGGCAAGGTGGCGACCGATACCGGGTCGAACATCAGCGGCATCATCATGCCCATGAAATTCATCACTGGGCGGTCCTGGTACTGGCTGTCGTACTCGGCGCGCTCGCGCTCGGCCACCAGCCGCTGCGCCCGCGCATAGGTCATGTTGGAGGTGTAGGGGATTTCGTAGTCGCCGGCGATCTCCCGGAACTGGTCGAAGGTCAGGTAATCGCTGGTATCGCGCAGACTGCGCCAGCGGGCCAGCGTTTCCTCCACCCCGGCATCGAAGCCGCGCCCGATGGCGGCCAGCCGACCAATCGGAAAGGCCCCCTCGACCGGGTACTCGCCGCGCATAAACCCCTGACCGAACCGCTCGCGCGGCCCGGTCCAGCGTTCGGCCTCGGGGGGCGGAAGGTTAGTCGGCATGGCGGCGGCTCCTTACCCGTTCGACAAACTTGCGCGTGCCCATCGGAAGGTGGTCGGCCCACCGCTCGCCGTGCTCGGCGCGTAAGGACTCGACCACCTGCTCGCCTTCCCAGTAGCCCACGAGCTGCGCAGTCAGATCGTCGGGGTAACGCTGCTGCATCTGCGCAAGGCGCTGCGCGGCGATCAGCGGCTGGTAGTCGCCAACCATCAGGGACTGGCGCTCAGGCGGCAAGCGGCCCGCCGGGGCGCGGCGACGCTCCTGCGCATCCTGCCAGCCGCGTTCGACCCCGGCCCAGTCCACGTCTCGCTCAGCGTCCAGCAGCAGCCCGTACTCGCTAATGCGCCAGCCGCGCTCCGCCGGCGGGGTGTTCTTAACCGCGTAGTAAATATCCGTCAGTAGGTCGGCCTGCTCAGGGGCGGTGGTCTCGATGGTGCGCAGCGTGCGGGTGTCCTGCCAGCGCGCCTCCTGCTCCGCGACCCACTGCTGGCCCTGCTCCCACAGCCCTTGGAAGAATCCGGGGGAGGTGTCCGGGGTCACGCCGGCGCGCGCAATGGCCTCGTCCTGGAGTACGCGCACCACATCACCGTTGCGGTCCGTCACCAGCCTCCCCTGCGCGGTGTGGTAAAAGCCGATAGAACCATCTTCGAGCGGAGTCGGGGCGACCCAGTAACGCATGTCCTCGTGCTGCGAGGGCGGGATACCGAGCCGCGCCGGGTTGTCCAGTACCTCGTTGATCTCACGGCGCACGGCGTCCACCCCCTCGGGGAACGACGCCACCACCTGCCCCGGCAAGCGCGAGCCGTTGGAAAACTCCACCCCCTCGGAAAGCGGCGTGCCGGCAATACGCCGCACCTGCGCAATGGCCTCGCGCTGCGCGGCGCGCCGGCCCAGGTCGCGGTCGCGTGCCCGCTGGAGGGCGGCGACGTAAACATCGGACAAAAAGCCGCGCATGGAGTCCGCAAGGTCGGGGCGACCCATCGACGCGGTGAGGATGGCTTCGTTTAGCGCGCTGTCGCTGCGGATCGCGTCGGGGTCGGCCCCGGTGTCGCGGTACACGGCGGCCCGGTCCAGTGTACGGCCCTCGGCGGCGAGCGCCATCAGGTCGGTTGTAGCGTCTACGTGCCCCAGGGTGGACAGCGCCGCCAGGGTGAACATATCCCCCGCCGCCTCGCCGGCTTGGATCGCCAGCGCCGCCATTTCCACCGGGGAGTTAATCGCGGGGGCGAGGTAGTTGGTCAGAATTTCGTCGGCCTCGTCATAGCGCCCGGTCCGCAGCGCCTCGTCGAAGGCCGCGCCCGCCTCGGCAGTCTCCTCCCGTCGCCAGTGCGGCACCGCGCTCACCGGCAGCCCGGACAGATGCGCCGTGCGCTCGCGACGGGCCTGTACCTCGTCGGCGGAGGCGGCGCGCGGGGACAGCGGGCGGTCCATGCTCAGCAGGTCGTTTTGATCCAGTGCTTCGGTGAGCTTGCGCTCGTGCGCATCCAGCGCCCCGATCAGCGCCGAGTGCGCCGTCTCGGAGACGCCGAAAAAGCTGTCGTCGATGCCCCGGCGGAAATCGTCTATCGCGTAGATCGGCAGGTTGTCGATGTACGGCTGCGCCGCTCGGGCCACCCCCACCGCGTTCGCCCGCTCGATGGCCTGCTGGCGCTGAAGCGGGTTCCCGTGCTCCATGACGTAGGCAAAACTTTGCTCCAGCACCCCCTCGTTCTCGCTGGCGTCCAGCCCTAAGAGCGCCGCCGATTGCAGGCGCTGGAGGTTGTGCAGGGCCAGCGTCGTGGCGTTCTCCACGTCCTCGGCCTCGGCGGCAAGCAAGGCGTTTAGCTCCCGCTCCAGGGCGGCGGCCAGCGCGCGCCCGCGCTCGTTATCCGGGAACCACTGCCCGGCGCGCAGCGCCTCAATCACTCCCTGCGCTCCGCCCAGATCGCCAGCTTGCAGGGAGGCGGAAAACTCGCCGCGCACCCACTCGCGGGTGAGGTCGAATTGCGCCGACTCGGCAAAGTCCGCCGCCTCGCTCGCCGACATCAGCCCGGACTCCAGCAGCACGCCCAGGTCGTCCTCAATGTCCGCCATCGCCGCAAGGTAGCGTTCTTCGTCCGGGTCGTTCAGCAGGTCGTCGGCGTGCAGCGCCTGCCGGTCGGACAGTAGGGTGATGGCCGTTTGCTTTTGCGTCGCCAGCTCGCGGGCGTGCGCCGCTTCGGCGATGTTCTGATACTCGCCCTCCCCCTGGCGCTCCAGCATCCGGCGCGTGGCCGCCGCAAGCACCGGGTCTTGCGCTTTCAGCACTTCCTCCTGCTCGGAGACGTAGGCGTCCCAGGCGCTCGCGAACCCCTCCGGGTCTAGGCGGTGCGCGCGGCGAAGATCGGAGGCGACGCGGTACCCTTCCAGCTTGGCCTGCTCGGCGTACACCTCGCGGGCGCGGTCGCGGAACGCCGCTTGGAAGCGGGCGGCGAGCGACGGGTCGGGCTGCGCCACCTCGCCGGGGCCAAGGTCGGTTTGGGCAATCTCGCCCTGCTCGGCCTGCGCGGTGGCCGCCGAGCGTTCGGCCTGCGCCATTTCCTGCGCCTGCCAGCCCTCCAGCGCCGCGCGCACGCGGCCAAAGCTCAGCGCCTCCGTGGCCGGAGCACTCGTGCGAAAGTCCCCGCTCGCTAGGGCGCGGGCCGCCTCGTCGTAAATCGGTATGGTCATGGGAGCGCCGCCTCTACTTCGGATCGCTGCTGCGCCTGCCGGCGGAAGTCGATGAAATCACCAAAAAGGTTGAGTCCGCCCTGGAGCGCCGCATCGCGCGCCCGGCGCTGGAATCCGCGTACCTGCGAGCGTTCGCGGTACTGACTGGCCTGTACGGCCATCCGCGTGCCAAAGTCCGCCGCATCCTGCGCCCGCCGGGCGTTGAGCTGCGACTGGGCGGCGAGTAGCCGCGCGGTCCGGCCCCCGCCGATGTTCCCCGCCGACAGGGCGGCGCGCTGAGTACCGAGCACCTGCGAGAGCTGGCGGTGGCGCTGCGAGGCGTCCAAACGGGCCTGATGACGAAGCTGCATCCGCTCCATGCGCCCGGCCATCTGCGCCGCCGCGATGGCCTCGGAGGACTGCTGACGCGCCGACTGGACGCCAAGCATGGTATCCAACGCGGACAGCCCAAAGGACAGCTCGGGGGAGGTCCACCACTTCATTGATTCACCTCCCGCGTGACGGACAGGATATGCGCGCGGTACACCGACGCGGCTTCGATGGTCAGCTTATCGTGCTCGCTCCACCCGAGCTGATAGTACGGGTGAACACCGGTGCGCTGCGGCAGCTCCGAGCCGAGCACGTCCCCCGTGCCGCCATACAGCGGATGGTCGTTTACGAACAGTTGATACGCCTCCGCCACCGACACCAGCGCACGGACCACCCGCCGCTTGCGGTTCAAAAACCCGCCGCGCGCATCGCCCGGCACCGCGACCGGCAAAAGCTCCAGCAACGAGCGGTACGGCAGGCCGATCAGCACATGGTCGCCCGGCTCCAGCCCCAGGTCGGACACGTCAAGGACTCCATACCCCTCATACGTTCGCACGGCAAGAAACCCCCGGTCCTCGGAAATGATCGCCAGCGGCGTCTCGACGTACAGCACCGTCGGGATGCTGATACGCGCCCCCGACTCCCCATAAGGCAACACCTCCACCTCGGTGGTGAAGTCCATGGTGTAGTAGTCCTCCTCCCTCGGCGGGGCCATGCGCGTCACGAACCAGTGAGGGCCGGGGGACATCGTGGAGCCGGTCTCCACCAAAAAATAGAGCGACCCCGTGGTGCTCACCACGTCCCGCACGGCGGCCCGCGCTCCGCCCGGCGTCAATCGCGCCCAGGACGCCACGTTCTCGCCCTGGTCCAGCGTACAGACGCGCACGGAGTTATCCTCCAGCAGCACCACCACGCGCGGCGAGGGGTCGGTCGCGGTCGCCGGACGGTAGGCCGTGCGCCGAATCGGAGAGTGGAACAGGTGCGGGGCGAGCACCGTGAGATCGGACGGCAAGTAGCCGCGCACCGTCTCGTCGAAGGCCACAGTCATAAGCTGCGAGCGGCCCCGGCTCACGAACGCCATTTCCGCGTGGGTCTGGAACGCCGGGATCGGCGCGCTGCCCACCGAGGAGGTCCGCTCCACTGCGAAGTTGGTGGGGGTCAGCCCCCGGTTCTCCTCGCCAAACAGCGCGAACTCGGCTTGCGTCGCCCCCAGGTGCAGCACGTCGGTGGCGGTCATCCACACGAAACGGTCCGCTCCGTTCGCCAGTACCTCGTACTCGATGGGGGAGTCGTCGCGCACGCTGCTCCCCACGATGCGGAACGGGTCGCCCGCCGCCGAGGCCCAGATGGTCGTGGGCTTGTCGTCGGTCGCCGCGAGCACCAACCGGCCCCGGTAGTACGCGCACAAGTGTGGGTTGCCACCGAAGGCGTCCGCTACCGTCGTCGCCTTCATGATCGGCTTGCCGGCAATGGACGGCCCCTGGTAGGTCTCGACGGTGCGCATCCGGTTGTTGTCGGTCTGCTCCGGGTCGCCACTGTCGGGATTGAACGCCTCGACGGTGTACTCCACCCCCTCGAACCAAAACGTATCGCCGACCGAAAGCTGCTCGGCGAATAGGGTGTCCTCCCCCTTCCAGTTTTGGCTGCCCTGCTCGATGTCCACGGTGCCCAGTAGCTCCTCGAACCACTGCACCTCCTCCGCGTGCAGCTCGCCCGCACCATCCACGTAGAAGCGTACCGGGGGGAAATCCGGGCTGGTCACGAACGCCGCCGGTCCCGCCGGGGCGACCGTCGCGTAGGCCGTCATCGGCGGCGGCTCGCCAGTGTCCGGGCCGTGCCACAGCTCGCGCGAGGCGTCATGCTGGATTTCCACCTCTAGCGGAGCGTCTGGGGGGCTGGTGACGCGCATCGCCCACACATAAATAACGCTGCTCATTTCCCCCTCGCCGGGGCGCAAGGTGCGGGCGCGGGTGATGGCGACCAGAAACTCCTCGCCGCCGAGAGTGAGCGCGTGCAGCTCCGGGCGACTAGCGGTATGTACCGGTGCGGGGCCGGGTGGGAAGGTATCGGGGAGGCTCACCGCACCGTTGAACGGCGGGCGGCGCTCGATGGACCCCGGCAGATTCGGCAGCCAGTTTTCCATGTACTTAGCCGCCGCTGAGTATATATCCAGGTCGGTGCGGTCGTGCAGCGCCTCGGACACCTCGCCGCGCGAGAAGCGGGTCGTGTGAACAAAGACCGTCACGGCTGCGTCAGCGGGTTGCCCCGCCGCCTCGCGTAGATACGCATTAGGTTGTAGATGTGCGGCGGCGTCTGCTGCGAGTCGATGGCCCGCGCACGGGGAGCCATCCGCGCCGCCTCGCGGTAGAACATATCCGCTCGCTGCGCCGATTCGGTAAGCGCCAGGGCGAACGCCGCCGCCGTCTCCAGCACCACCAAGCGGCGGAAATACGCCGGCCACACGGACTCCAGCGCCGGGTGAATGTACACCAACCGCGCCTCGCGGGAGTTGGTTAGAAGCTGGTCGCTGGCGATTTGAAAGTAGTCGCCATCGCGCAGCCCCAGGGCGCGGAGCATGACCACGGGGAGCTGATAGGCATACTGATAGCCGGAATAGAAACGCTCCTCGTCCGGGAGCGACAAGCGGGCAAGCGCGACCTCGCGCAGGGCGAAGTGCCAGGGGTGGTCGGCCAGCAAGGAATGCTTACACGTCTCGTAGGTCGAAGCGGCCACCAGCGCCTGCGCCGACCCGTCCTCCAAGGAGGCTAGAGGGGTGGCACCCAGGCGGATCAGCGCCTCATTGATAACCGATAAGTCGCTGCTCATGTCCCCTCCAAAAACAGCGGGGCGGCCCATCCGCCCCGCCTAGTCCCCCTTCCGGTGTTAGCCCCCTCCCGGCGCGGCGTAGTTGGCCGCCACGGTGACGGGGGTCTCCCCCGTCGCGGAGGTCACGCGGTAGGTGATGCCGGAGGGCACGTCGTATATCGTGTCTCCCGTGCGCAGCATCGACGCCGCGTCGTTAAAGTACCCCGAGCTGGTGACGGTATCCTCGTCCGCGTTGGGGTACGCCCACATCTGGTAGCCGTCGCTGGCCCCGGTGTAGGCCAGCAGGGACAGGTCGCGTACTTCAAAAGCCATGGTTCTCGCCTCCGTTAGCTGGTCGCGACGAGGCGGAACACGCCGTCATCGTCGATAATGGTCGCACCCATCGACATCTTGGCCTTGATCAGCCACGAGTCCTTTTGACTAATCCAGGCCACTTCGGAGTTGATGTCGCGGCTGATGCCGTGCCCAATCGCCTGACGGTGGTAGTAGAAACCCTTTACCCCGTCCGGCAGGTTGGTGTGGACGATCCACGAAAAACCCATCCAGAACGCCGGCGCTTGGCCCGTGACCAGAAGCTGCTCGCGAACGAAATCCGAGCTGGTTGCGCCCGTGATCTCTAGCAACTCTTGCAGCCCCTCGGGGGAAACGACGAAAAAGCGGTCGCGGTCCGCCGGAACGTCCAGCTCCGTGAGGTTGCGCGAGGCTTGCGTGATAACCCGTAGGGTGATCTCGCCGCTAGAGTCGTCGGCATCCGCCGCCACCTGCTCGTTAGGCGTCTGGTTCATCGCCTCAAACAAGATAGCGTCCGTCCGGCGACCCAGGGCCATGCCCGCCGCCTGACTGTACTCGGACACGAGCGACCAGTTGATTTTATCCATGTCTAGGTCGTCGGCGTACTCCGGCGCGAAGTAATCGCGCATGTCGGCGTACCGGCGATCATGCTCTAGATTCATCGGCACCACGTCGGCATGCCGGGCCTTGGTGGTCGCGTCACCCTTTCCGAGAATCGGGAAGTAAATTCGCTCCGCGCCTACGTTGGTGCGGGTGCGCACGGTACCACGCAGCAGCGACGCGCGCTGCTGGTAAACCTGCTTTACCTCGGCGTCGTACTGCTGAATGAAACTAACCGGTGCATAAGTAGACATCTTGGGGCCTCCCCAGTGTGCTATGTAACCAAACGGTTCAGTTACAGCGCGTTCCAGGTTATGCCCAAGACGGGGGCCTGTTAGTCGGCTGTGGGTTTACTCGCGGGGCCGCGTGGCGGTTGGCCGCTCATGCCCCGAATCTAGCGGGGCGCGTGGGGACTGTCAAGCCCCCACGCCAGTTAGTCGTATGCCGCCTGAAACTGCGTGCGTACATACTCGCGATATTGGTCGTCCTGCCAGTAGCGCGGATCGTCCATAAGTTTCTGCAAGTCCTCCGGGGAGGGCCGGGCGCTCGTTGCGTTCGGGGAAATCCCGTGGCCCGCCTCGGCGGCCTGCATCATCTTGTGGATAGCCTCTATACCGTTCGCGGTCTTGCTCATCTCCGCTACCGCCGCATCGGGCAGGTTCTGATTCGCCCATGCCTTTAGCGTCGCGAGGCGGTGCTGGAACGGCTCGGAGTTAGGCTCCATGCCCCAGGTCCGTCCCAGGCGCTCCTGCTGGACTTGCAGGTGGGCACCCTGCACCTCGGGGACGACCGTCTGGTAGAAGTATTCCACGAACTTCTGTGCCTGCTCGTTGGTCAGGCCCAGGTCTTTCATGTCCTGAATGTCATCCTCGCCGAGCGCGTCCACCCCCTCGGGGAGCTGCAAGTCGTACTCCTCGGGCGGCTCGTTCTTCTCGCGGAATTTCTTGGTCGCTTCCTTCCACGATTTGACGAGCTGAGGAATGCGCACCTCGCCCTTCTCGGCGTCCCAGAATTGCTCGGGAATGTCGTCGGGGCGGGCGTGCGGCGTGCCGGGCGTTTGCTCCGGGGAGGCTGGCTCCGGGGCTTGCTCGGGCGTCGGCTCCACACCTGCAAACAGGTTCGGCTCCGGCGGCGTCGGCTCCGGCGGCGTCTGCTCCGAGGCTTGCTCGGGTGCTTGCTCGGGTGCTTGCTCAGGGGCGTGTTCGTCGGTCATAGCTTATCTCCCATAGCGAGAAGCTGCGCAGCCAGTGCGCGGTAGCCCTCTTTGTATGCGGTCTGCTCCGGCTCGCCGCGTGAGTAAGAACCCGATACCGCGATGCGGCGCAGAAACTCCTCTAGCGGTTTTTGCGAGTCGGGCGCGAGCGCCGCGCGCACGCAAGTGCGCAGCGTCTTATGCTGCTCTTTGCGCCGGGCTTGCTCCGCCTCGGAGTCCTCGCGCGGCTGCTGTACGTCTAGGTCATTCCACCCCATCGCCTTCTCCCTCCATCATGGCCTGTGCCTGTTGTTGCTGTTCCATTATCTCGGCTATCTCCTGCTCGGTGCGCATGACCTCACTGGGGACGGCCTGTAGCTCGGCGATCTTGCGCAGCGCAGCGTGCGAGTCTACCGCCAGCCCGGCGCGAGCGTCGAACTCGCCAAACTGAATAGCATACCCGGCCATCTGCAAGATGTTCTGTACGTCCTGCGCCCACTGCGCCTGCGCAAGCTGGCTTACAAACTCCAGTTGCAGGGTCGTGTCGTCGATCTCCAGCTCCGGGGGCAGCTCACCGCGCTCCGCGAGCCACGCGAATACGGCCCGCAGTACCGGAACCAGCAGCTCGTACTGGAGCCGGGCGATGGTCGCGCCCATGTCCTGCGCCAGCACGCGGGTACGCTCCGCCACCTCCGTGGCCGACAGGGGCGTGCGCCCAAGCGGCTGGAATTGGTCGTTCATGAACACCGACTTGATACTGTTGCGTAGCTCGTCCATCGACCACTCGCTCACATCGAAGCGGCGGCTAGTGGGCAGCTCCGCAATCGGCGGGCTGTTTACGTTGTTCTCGGCGACCGGTATCCGCGCCCCCGGCTCCAGGACGAGCGTATACGGGTTCACCACGCCGTCGTCGGCGACCAGGAACACCCCGCTCACGGTGAGCGCAGCGTTCTTTAGCGACAGCTCCTTGAGCTTATTGAGCGCCCGCACGTCGGCGAGCACGCGCAGCCCCGGCCCCCGGCCATACGCCGACCCCGGCACCTTGGACCAGCGGGTGACGAACATGCGCGGATGCAGCGAGCTGTCCTGCTCCAGGATGGTGCCCGTCTCCTTGAGCACCACGCGGTGCGCCCAGATGCCGTCCGCCGGGTCGCGAACGTGCAGCTCGTAGACGAGCTTATCGCGGCGATCATCGCGCGGCTGCTTGCGTACCCAGTCCGGCGGTATGCGGTCCGGGTAGGCCGTTTGCAGGTCGCGCAGGGACAGCTTGTAGCGCAGCGCCACCTCCGTGACCTCGCCGGCGTTGTCCTCGTGAATCGCCACCTCGGCAAGCGGGCGGCTTTTGAACCGAAGGCGGGTACCGGTCGGCGCAAGTTTGAGCGCGCCCGTCCCGCCCACGATGCGGTCCAGGAGTAGCGGTTGCAGCTCCTGATAAAAGTTACTCTGCCGTAGGACTGACAGCATCTTGTCCTCCGCCAGCTCCAGCAGCGGGCGAAGCTGCTCGCGAAGCTGCGGGTCGCGGATCGACGCCCCCGGCTGGAGGCGGAACCAGCGCGCCCAGGGCGGCGTCAGGCCCGACATGATCAGGTTAGTCAGCCGCTCCGCGCTGTCGATGGCGGTCGAGTCGAAAATCTCGTCCCCCACCTCGTTGGGCGAGCGCGACTCGTTGCGAAAGAACACCGCCCGCTCGGGGGCGATGAAGCGGTAGGCCGTTTCCCACAGGGCCTCGTACTCGCGGCGCGCGTCAAACAGCGCCTCGGCCCGTTTGACCTCGGGGGACTCATTGGGGCTTATCATCCTAGCGTCTCCCTGGTGGAGCGGGCCATGTTCGGCGCGGGGCCGCTAGAGTCTCGGGAGCCGAACAAACTTTGCTCGGGGGCAAGGGCGGCCCGTAGCGTGCGTTCACGACGAAGCTGCGCCGCGCGCATGTCCATGAACGGCTCGGGAATATCTCGCCAGCGGGCGTTGAAAAACTTTCTTGTCGCGCGGGAGTCGGGATGCACCCGCATACGTCCCCGATCCCAGTCGATCTCCCCGATGCGAAACTCGCTCCCGCTCACCTCTCGAAGGTTCGTCGCCACTAGCCTAGCCCTCCGCTCGTGCCCTGCGCGCTGCCAAGCATACTGAACAGGCTTTGCTGCGGGACCAGCGCCCCGGCAAGCTGGCGCTCACGACGCCGGGTGGCGGCTACCTGCTCGCGGCGCTCGGCCTCCTCGGCCCGGCGCTGCTCGCGGCGCTGGTTGCGCTCAGCCTGACGCTGCTCGCGGTCCGAAGCCGCGCCCATCACTCCGCCGATGATCGCCCCGGCAGGACCGCCGGCGACAAAGCCTAGCCCGGCACCTTTTGCGATGTTAAGAAATGACCGCATAACCTATCCCCCTAAAGGACTTTCCAGTTGCTACGTACCACGATAGGCTTGCGGTGTCCACCTCCGCGTTTCCAGGGGCGCTCCCCCCGGCCCCGCATGGCCGGACCCTCGTAGCCGCCTATCAGATACTGCTCAGCATCCGCGACGTGACTGGAATCGTTCTTCACGGGAGTCTGCGACAGCTCCCCCGCCTCGTTGCGAATCTCGCGAAACTTGTAGGTGCCTAACTTGCCCTTTATCAGCTCCTTACACGACGGATCATAGATGATGCCCGGCTTTCCGTCCATTTGCCGCGACAACACGCGCTGCACGCTGCCGATGCGCGTCTCCAGGTCTTGCGGCCCCTTGCGGGGGGTGAAGCCGTGGGCGCGCAGCACGTCGTAGCACGATTTCTCGTTGCTCTCGGGGCGGTGCGAGCCCGCCGGGTCCGCCCAAAGCTCGTACTCGTCATGATCCGGCCACCGCTGGCGCAGCCACGGAATCAGCCGCTCCATGAACCGCTCCAGGCCCATGGCGTTCTTTTTCTCGGTCGTCAGCTCGCCGAGGATCATCCACTGCCCGCGCGCGTTCTGCTGGCCGACCACTACCGCCGGCGTGCGCCCAAAGTCCATCCCAAGCGCCAGCCGCTGCCCCGGCACGGGAGTAAGCGGCACGTTGGACACGTGAAAATCGTGACTAAACCCTGAATACACCGGCACTCCGTCGAGGCTATAACCATACTCCCCGTGAACATGAATCTTGGCCCACTCCGGCCCCAGGTCGGCGTTGTTCGCCAGCATCAGCTCGTAGTAATTGGGCGGCAAGTGGTCGATATTCTCGGCGTCGGGCGAGAGGCCGGAAGGCTGCTTGAACAGCTCGCGCAGCGGACGGCCAGTGTCCTGCTCGATCTTCTCGGCAAGCGCGGCCATCTCCTCGCTAGGCTCCTTCTCGAAAAAGTCGTGCCAGAACCCATCCACGCTCGGCGGGTTAGAGTCCATGATGATCCCCGGCGCGGTGGGTTTGACCTTCCCCGGCCCCCGGTATCGCCCCACCCGGCCAATCAGATCAGTGAGGATGCGCGGGTTGATCTCCCGGTACTCGTTGATCCACGCGCCGGTGATTTCCAGCGACAGAAGGTTGCGCGCACTTTCCTCGTCATCGAGCGCCCGGAACCACCATTCGGAGTGCACGTCGCCAAAACGCAGGGTGAAGTTCTTTTTTGTAGCAAGCCAGGTGCCCGCGCCGGGCGAGGCGGGGGTGGTAGGCGGCACCCACTCGTGCACCGTCTGGATGGTCGTATCTTCCAGCATCCGGTTGGTGTTCCGCACGATGACGAATCGGGTGTAGCGAATGCCATCGTCGGCAGGCTCCTGCTGCATGGCCCACTGGAGCAGCGCCATTACACACGCCACACTCTTTCCCGAGCCATACGGCCCCATGATCCCACGGATAAAGGCGTTCGAGAGCAGGAACCGCTCGGAGACGGGATAGGGCTTATAGTTAACTATGCTCAACGGTCACGCCCTCCGAGGAGCCGGAACCGGAGAAGGTGATATTGACCTGGAACCCTTGGTTAGCCTGCTGGCCGGTCTCCTCCTTGCCGTAGCCCGCAAGGCGTGCCAACTCCCGAATGGCAGATATGCGGTCGGCGTGGCTCGCGTCATCGTCCACCGCGATGGTCGCCAGCTCCTCCAGCACCACGGAGGCGAGCTTGCGGGCCTTGATCTTGAACTCCTGCCCACCCTCGTCGATCTCGCGCCGGTACAGGGCGACCGCCCGCTGGAATTCGTCGGTCGCGCGCAGCAGGTCGAGCCGCGACTGCGGTATCTCGTATTTAAGCAGCAGGGACTCGTCGTCGTAGTAGCCCAGGGCCACTTCAAACGCGAGGTCAGCCACCCAGTTTTCTTTGCGCTTGAGGTCGGTCATACAGGAAGCGTAGACCGCACGGGGAGGGTTGTAAAGTGCGCACGTCCTTGTGCGCGTCCAGCATCACGACAGGAACCAGGACTATAACAGGCGGGAGAGGCGGGGGCAAGGGCGAGGGGGGCGACGAGTGAAAGGTAAAGAGGACTTTACAGTTGGATTTTTGGGGAGAAAATGTGCGCGGTAGACGCCGACGCCCCGCCCCCCTCCCCCGTTTTTAAACCCCTTGCAACTTCCGCGCCAACGCATTTCGCCCCTACGTGCCGAGCATTGCCCAATCAATGGCGAGGCATTACCCGTTCGTTTCGCGGCCATTCGCACACCATTACCAGCAGGAACCGGAGCACATTGCTAAGTAGATAGCAAGCTTTACAGTATTTAATTCCCGCACACTACCATACACCTCAAAACCCCGCGTAAGGTGGCAAGCGAAGTATGCAAGTACTTATAAATCAATAAGTTACGCGAGCGCGTAAGGTGAAGTAAGACGCACATCTAGCAGGGTTTTGGTCGGGCGAGGTCTGCAAGTCATTGATTTATATATATATATATATAAGTGTATGTAGTATGTAATGTGTAATGTAATAATTGATATTTTTAACCCAACACTTTTCACTGTGCGGATATACAGTGAAAAGTGCACTTGCATACAACCCCACTATCACCCAATCACCCCCACATACACACCTCTACCTCCCTCACGCCGCTGATTTTCCTTACAACCCCCCATTTCTTCTTACAAATCATATACTTATCGTGTAATGTTCGCGTCGATTCTAACATTACATTCACATTACGCTACCAGTTTCTCGCTTACGCGCTATCTTACGCCGCAGAAGTGTGCTATACGCGCGCCTGCGGTCTTTCTATCACGCTACACACATGCGGCGAGTCGCGCGCTCGCTTGCTACTTCCCGCGTCGTGCTAGTCGCCTTGTCTCTTGTGCAGCGAGCGAGCCGTCACTACGTAAGTGAAAAGAACACTTGACACATACAAACTGCGTGCTATAGTACAAGCACGCTTAGCAGATACACGTAGCAAGCGCACTTGACACATACAAACTGGCTGCCTATAGTTGCCGCCAGAGGCACCAAACACCGAACGGCAACGACACGGAGACCCAATAATGAGCTACTTAATCCGCGAGACTCGACACTTCTTCGCTGGCACGGTCCACACTGGCCGCGTGCGCTACTTCGGTGTACACGGCTTTGACCCGCTCGCGCCGTTGGAGGCGTTCGCGACGAAAGAGGCCGCACGCGCGGCGATTCAAGACGCGAAGCGCGAAATCTATCTACTGGGCAACGGCGAACACTCGCGGCCCACGTTGGTCGCGGTACCGCTGCACCGCTGCCCGCAGCACGTCATCGACGCGGCGCGGTTGTCATGATCCGCGTCGCGTTCACCATCGCCTTGCTCGCCTGCGGCTTAGTCGTAGGCGGTGCGGCCGAGAATCTGGTAAGCGGTGCGGTGGAGACCCGCGCCGCCATAATTGAGGATATGGCGCAATGACTACCGAATCTTATGAGCTGTTCGTTTACACAGTCCACACGCGCGAAGTTTACGACGTTACCGCGCCCACACTCGACGCGCTCGCGCTCCACATCGTGCGGAAAACATACTGCGCAGAAAAAGCCATGCGCGCGTGGGAGCGCGTCGCCGCAGTGGCAGCGAAAGAGTACGCGCGCGAACACGGCAGCGGCGGCGACGTGTGGCATCGCATGTTCCCGCCCCGCGTGCGGCGCGAGGCCGCGCAGCAGCTCGCCGAATACTACGCGCAGCAGCTCGTCGATCTAGCTACCGCGTGGATCGGTCCCGAGTCGCTAATCGTCGAGGTATACGATTGGAGCCATGATATGTACGGGAACCCAATCGCGCATCATTCGGTTGTCGGCGATGGCGTGTCGTTCCGCACACGCCGACGCCAGCAGGTTGGTTACAGCAGCGAGCGCGACAGTTACGCCGCTACGGCCATCTATAGAGCCGGAGCCGCGCCGCGCTGGTATGAGTTGGCCGAGTCGCGGATCGACCGCCACGGGCTTAGCGTGCTGACGTACCATCGCAAGCCGGTGACTACCTAATAATCACCACGCGCCACGGACGGCGCAACCATCGACAAATTCACGCGCGTAGTAGATCAACGCGCCCACGTTTTGGAGACTGCACAATGACTAGCAAATCGCGCGAACTCGAAGCTCACCAACACTACAACAACCCACATGGCGGTAGTCTTGGTCGTCCGTGCATTTCGGCGGCAGTGTGGACACCTGATAAAAACGGCGACCGAGGGCGGGAAATGGCGTTTTCCTATCAGGCCGCATGGGGCGGGTGGGTTTTCGAGTCGACGACAAAACCCGGTTGGTATGCGTGGTTTGACGTCTCGCACACACCGACCGAGGTAATTGCCCATCCGATAACCCGCGGCCACAGTGGGCGCTTACTATAAAGGCGCGCCGAAATGTTCGGGGCATTCAATCTCCAAGGCGAACGGCTGTTCGGTATGCAGTTATTCGCAACCGCCAAAGACGCCGAAGATGCCGTACATTCCGGCGGGTAGATCCAAGAGCTTTAAACCATGGCCGCACAATTCGCGCCCACGTTTTGGAGTCGTTCTAATGAGCCAGAAAACGATAAACATTCCGAGCCACACGTCCGGCCCTTGGGTGGCTGGCAAGAACAATCTGGCGGTTAACTTCCGGTTCGTCACGGACAGAGGTGGCGACGTCGTTGCGTACTGCGATAAGCCCAAGGGCGAGGCGAGGGCTAACGCCCGCCTTATTGCGGCAGCTCCTGAGCTGTTGGCCGAACTGGTCGCCAGTGTGGAGAGACTGGAGGAGCTACGCGACAGGCACCTCCTGCACGCTGCGGCCGTAACCCGCGCCCTGGTGCAAAAGCGCATTGACGCGGCCCGCGTCGCAATCGCAAAAGCCACCGGCGAAGATTCACGCCAATAACCCCTAAGCGCCACGGTGTCGCCACGATCAGGCGGCGCTTAGGGGCCGAGCAGGAGAATAACCATGTGGAAAATCCGCGAATGCGAACGCACGCCGTGGCGGCCCAGTCACTTTGTGCCGGTGCCGCCGTTCTCGCCGGTGATGGTAACCCATGAGCTGCTGCCGGACTCGCACAAGTACGCCGCGCGGGTAGCGAATAACCACTTAGCCCTGATGATCTTTCGCGCATCAAACGGAGGCTCGAAAAATGGATAATCTCATGAGGCACGCGCAGCACTATGTGCAGTTTGTGCAGGCGCGCGGACGCAAGCGGCTGCTGATGCACCCACAAAGCAACTTGCGTTGTGATTCGGATAGGCTACGCTACTATGTACTTAGCTTTATAGTTGGCGATACGCCGCGACCCGTGGACCGCGTACCAGCGAAGGCGCTCGCGACGCTGGAAGCCCGCGCCACTGCTCGCGGGTACTCAATAATAAACGTGGAGGAGTAAGGCATGATGAAGTACACCAACGCGGAGCGTATGAGCGCCATCCGTAGGCTTATCATATACGAGGGCGTGCGGCTTGGGGCGTCGTCGTCCGACCTATCGGCGGGGTTCCTCGCCGCAGAACACGCATTCACAACCCTAAAAGCGTCGGCATACAGCGCGGCGCAAGCAGGGATTGCTACTGTTCGCCGCCGAATCGGGGAGGCCAATTCGTGTTCGACCGACTGATAGCGGCGCTTCTGTGCGCATTGGAATGGGCGGCGCTCGCTATCGTGCTGGCGCTGCTCCTACTTAAATGACGGCAGGAAATTAGCTATGGAACTGCACGCCGTGGAAATCAAGCGACGGGAGAACAACCGATGACTGGAAAACACTATTGCAATGAAGCGCAGCGGATTCGACTTATCCGCGCCGCCGAGCGCCTCGCCCACATCGAGCGCCTGGCCGACACCGGCACGGCCGCATCGTTCGCCGCCCTCTCCGACGACGACAAGCTGCGCTGGTTTGTGACGACCGGGCAGCGAGACCGCGAGCAGACGGAGCGGATCAAAGAGTTGGAGGCGTCCCTCGCTACGATCCAGGCCACCAAGGATTTTGACCTCGACCGCTGGCTCGACTGGCAGGACGAAAAAGAGAGGATGCTTGCCGATCTGTCGGAAGCTCAGCGAATGGGCCTGGAATCCGCAACAGTAGCACATCGGCTGGAGGCGGAGCTTGCGCATATTCGCACGGACCGCGACGCCGCCGCTGAGGCGTGCCGAATGCTGCACGCTGACAAGACCAAGCTGGAGGCGGAGAACCAGCGGCTGCGGGAGGCGCTAGATGCAATCCGACAATACGGCTCCGACACGCTTTCTGGCCGTGCCGATGGCGGCGCTGATGATCGAGCATGGCAGCGTGCTGCCGTCTTGGAAATGACGCGCCGAGCAGATGCCGCCCTCTCCCAGCCCGCAGCCGAGCAGCCCGCCGGCGACTGGCACTGTCC
>Ga0209487_1000468_pt1 | contig 36988 bp, 35 predicted proteins | sample Poulit2012_FD_187524 | JGI IMG/M metagenome (GOLD analysis project Ga0209487, IMG submission 187524) | Agricultural soil microbial communities from Georgia to study Nitrogen management - Poultry litter 2012 (SPAdes) (version 2) | ecosystem: Environmental > Terrestrial > Soil > Agricultural land...
GGTCCAGGGCATCGGGGTTCTGGAGCGGTACAACAGGGTTGACCTTTTTCTGACCCACGATGGTGATAAAGGTGTTATATGCCATCAAGAGCATACCTATTACGAATAGCGCACCACCCAAGGCACGGATCGTATAGAAAGGATAGGTTGCTTTTAGGCCTTCGATAAAGCTATAGGTAAGCATGCCATCAGGGCTCACTGCACGCCACATCAGCCCTTGCATTACGCCTGCAATCCACATGGCAGCGATATACAACACAACACCCAATGTAGCTAACCAGAAGTGCAGCTCGACGAGCTGAGGCTTGGCCATGCTACGACGCCCATACAAGCGGGGAATCATGTAGTACAAGGAACCAAAGGTGATCATTGCCAACCAGCCCAATGCGCCAGAGTGTACGTGCCCTACTGTCCAATCAGTGTAGTGAGACAGCGCGTTCACAGTACGAATGGCCATCATGGAGCCTTCGAAGGTCGACATCCCGTAGAAAGATAGCGCCACAACCAAGAATTTGAGAATTGGATCGGAACGCAATCTGTGCCATGCACCTGACAGTGTCATGATCCCATTGATCATCCCACCCCAAGAAGGTGCCAGAAGAATCAGCGAGAATGCCATCCCGAGGGATTGAGTCCAGTCAGGCAATGATGTGTAATGCAAGTGGTGAGGACCTGCCCACATATATGTAAAGGCCAGTGCCCAGAAGTGCACGATCGATAAGCGATAGGAATAAATAGGGCGTCCTGCCTGCTTGGGCACAAAGTAATACATCATCCCCAAGAAGCTGACCGTCAAGAAGAAACCTACCGCATTGTGACCGTACCACCACTGTACCATCGCATCCTGTACGCCTGAGTACAGCGAATACGATTTCCACATCGAGACAGGAACCTCGAGGTTGTTAAAGATATACAGAACGGCAATGGTCAGGATGAAAGATCCATAAAACCAGTTGGCGACATAAATATGGCGCACGCGACGCTTTGCCAATGTGCCAAAAAACACAACGGCGTAGCCTACCCAAACCAGGGTAACCAAGATATCAAGTGGCCATTCGAGTTCAGCGTATTCTTTAGTCGATGTAAAGCCTAAGGGCAGAGTGATCAGTGCCCCAAGCATGGCTAGTTGCCAGCCCCAGAAGGTAAATCTGGCCAGCATCGGACTAAAAATACGCGTCTGACAGGTACGCTGTGCGACATAATAAGACGTCGCAAATAGCGCGCTACCGCCAAAAGCAAAAATGACCAAGTTGGTATGTACTGGCCTGATCCGACCATACGTTAACCATGGGATTTCAAAATTGAGTTGCGGCCAAATTAGCTGCAACGCAATAAGTAACCCGACCCCCATGCCAACTACCCCCCAGAACACGGTCGCGATGGTAAACATTCGAACTACACCGTAATCGAATGTCTCGGCGCGAGCCTGAGCGGTGGGTTGACTGGAAGTCCCTATGTGGACAGCGTCAGTAGTGCCCATTTGCTTCCCCTCTAACAAGTAATAAAAAACCCTTTACTTTAATAGAATACGCACGTGGCTTGGGCGCTTTGGAGATGATCCTGTAGCGCAAATGACCTGCTGATATTCTATTTCGTGCGTTATTATTAAATGACATTCTACCTTAGGTAAAAACCAAATGACAAAAATCACGTCATTTCCCTAGGTGCTTTAAACATCAATATATTAACGTTTCGTGACCTTTTCTTTTTTGGCCTCGTGAGTCTGGGCAGAATGCTCTGATTTTTGTGCGTCTTGGCTGCTATCAGCGCTGTCGTCATCCTGCAAAATCGATTTTCCAGCCGCATCTAGGTCTTCGAATTGGCCCGAGAAAATCGCCCACCACAGTACTACACCAATAAGCAGCACAAACAAGATGCTGATAGGCAGCAGTAGTAACAGCGATTCAAACATGACGAATTAGACCAACGAGTGAGGCGCCGCAGCGTAGCTGGCGCGTACGCGTTGCCGATACACGCGCATAGAATTAATTCCAACCGCAATAGATGACACAAACATTGCAATCGCGGCCAACCATGGTTGCACCAGACCAACGGCAGCAAGAGGTGTCATCAAAAAATGCCAGGCAATAGAGCCATGCAAATTTTGCAATGATATCTTACGAGTATTCTGGACCAAGTCTGTAATTTCAACCTCGCGCTGTGCGGGACAGGCACTGAGACCTGATTGAGCAGCAGCCACCGCAGTCGGTACAGCCATCGACAGCGCGCAGGGGCAGCTCATGACAAAAAGAGCAACGACCACGGCAAGTGCGTGTTCTGGTCGATACATGAACCAGACAATGCCCAAACCTATCGCCAAACTCACCTGTATAACGATAAACCAAAAAGCCAAGCGATTCGCGTTTTGGGTGATATGTGTCCGAAAAGCCTCTATCAGGGTGTATTGCTCGCCCTTGCCGGCAGAGCGATCGACTGATTGCTGTGCGCATAACTCTAGATAACGCGCGGACATCAAAAATGCCACAAACATAGTGACCGAGTCGAAATAGACCTCGCCCCGACCAGTCCATGTAGTATGCACACTAGGAACAAAAGCAATAAGAATGCCCACGGCAACGGGGATATCCATGCCGACACGGCCATAGCGGATGCTATTCCAGGCCCCTCTCCAAATGGGCAATGCTGAATACAACATCACGGGCACGGTCAGCATAAAACCTGCCCAATTCATTAAATAGATAGCCTTATCCAGGGTTTCGAGTGTCTCGACGGACATTGACTCAGAGCGTAAGTACCCTGGAAAAGCAAACATCATGACCTGCATCATGGCAAGCCACGCAATTCCTAGCTGCGCCAGCATGCGTCGTCGCTCGCGTCGCTGTTCTGGAGCTAAATCAGCTGGAATTCTAAAGATAGAATACTTGCGCATAGTAAAAAAAGCCCTTAAACGTATATAGTTTAAGGGCATAAGACAACACACTACAAGTAAACCACTACTTTATTGCTTTTATTGGACTTTCAGACTCATCGCAGATAGGTTCATGGCTGGCGCAGTCAACTAATACACCATCACTGCGCCGGACAGCCTAATGAAGCCTAAGCAAGCATTATAATTCGGAAGTAGCAAACTGCTGCTCTTCGGTCGAACCAGTCAAGGCGGTGGTCGATGACTCGCCGCGCTCGATCACCTGAGTAACGGCATCAAAATAACCTGTACCTACCTCGCGCTGGTGACGTACCGCGGTAAAGCCACGCTCGGCAGCAGCGAACTCTCTTTGTTGCAGGTCAACAAAAGCGCTCATGTGATCACGTGCATAACCATAGGCCAAATCAAACATGCCATAGTTCAGTGAGTGAAAGCCTGCCAAGGTGATGAACTGGAACTTGTACCCCATGGCACCCAACTCACGCTGGAAGCGACGAATGGTGTCATCATCGAGGTTTTTCTTCCAGTTAAAGGAAGGCGAGCAGTTATAAGCTAACAATTTGCCGGGGAACTGCTTGTGGATAGCCTCTGCAAACTGGCGCGCGTAATCCAAATCAGGTGTTGATGTCTCACACCAAATCAAATCCGCATAAGGTGCATAGGCTAAACCACGGGAAATGGCTTGTTCGATACCTGCACGAGTGCGATAAAAACCTTCTACCGTGCGTTCACCAGTAATAAAGGGACGATCGTTTTCATCAATATCGCTAGTGACCAGGTCGGCAGCATCAGCGTCCGTACGCGCCATCAGAACAGTGGGCACATTGAGTACGTCAGCAGCCAAACGTGCTGCGCTAAGCTTTGAGATGGCCTCGCGGGTAGGTACTAAAACCTTGCCACCCAAGTGACCGCACTTTTTCACGGAAGCTAACTGGTCCTCAAAGTGAACACCTGAGCAACCGGCGCGAATCATACCCTTCATCAACTCGAATGCGTTTAAAACGCCCCCGAAACCAGCCTCGGCATCAGCGACAATAGGAGCAAAGTAATCAACATACCCCTCATCACCTGGATTAACACCTTCGGACCATTGGATTTGATCACAACGACGCAAAGCATTGTTGATGCGCTCAGCGACTTTGGGTACGGAGTTAATAGGATACAAAGACTGGTCTGGGTACATTTCACCAGCAATGTTGGCATCACCGGCTACCTGCCAACCCGAGAGGTAAATAGCTTTAAGACCAGCTTTTACCTGTTGCATGGCCTGGTTACCAGTCAGAGCACCCAAAGAATTAATAAAAGGCTCTTCGTTGATGTAACTCCATAGTTTTTCTGCCCCACGGCGAGCCAAAGTGTGCTCTTCAACCATAGAGCCCTGTAAGTTGACTACATCTTCTGCGCTGTAATCGCGCTTAATGCCTTGCCATCTGGGATTTTCAGCCCACTCTTTTTGTAGATTGCGAATTGCAGTTTCTCGCTGGCTCATAATGAACTCCTAGAACAATGAATAAATGAAAAAAGAATTTCTGTGCTGTCTCCAGCTTTAAATCCATTGTACGGAATTGCTGCTCAACAAGACACACTTATATCTTATACAAGACATGCCTTTATAACCATATAAATCAATGACTTATTACTGTCATTTCATAATACGACAAGAAAAACCTCTTTATGAAATGATATTTTCGGCACTGCAACATGAGATTTCCACATGGTAGAATAGGCTTTCCAAAGTATGAAAAACCGATAGTTTTTTATCTCAGAAATAGGTCTACTATGAGCACAGAATCATTGAACCAATCTCCACTTGGGAAATCTGTTGCATACGACACACAGTACAATCCAAATTTACTTTTTGCCCTGCCCCGTGCCGACCAACGGGATCAACTAAAACTGCCTGCGCAATGGTATGGCCAAGATGTCTGGCATGCGTATGAACTTTCTTGGTTAGGGGCTAATGGGTGCCCGCAGGTTGCACTAGCGCGCTTTACCCTGCCCCATGACAGCCCTTGCTTGATTGAGTCCAAATCACTCAAGCTTTATCTCAATTCATTCAATGAAACACAATTTGGCAGCTGGCAAGAGGTACGCCAAGCCCTCTCTAAAGATCTCAGCGCAACGGCGCAAAGCTCAGTAGATATAGAACTATTTGCTATAGATGCGGCGCCCGATTTGCAGCCCACAGCATTGCAAGGCACGCTGATTGATGATGCTCCTTTTAAACAGCGCTTGCACGGCCCGCTACCCGAACATCTGCGTTGCACAGATGAAATAGTCACCGATGAGACTTTGGTGTCCCATCTTTTAAAATCAAATTGCTTAATTACCCAGCAGCCGGATTGGGGCAGTCTACTCGTACGTTATAGTGGGCCCAAAATAGATAAGGGCAGGCTGCTGGAATATATTGTGTCTTATCGTAGTCACAATGAATTTCACGAACATTGTGTAGAGCGTATTTTTTGCGATGTGCTCACACAGTGCAAACCAGACAAGTTGCACGTACAGGCCCTATACACACGCCGTGGGGGCTTGGATATTAACCCTTGGCGCAGCACAGAAAACCGACCCCCTGTTCCGATACGCACAACCAGACAATAAACTAAACGTGCGCCCACGCCATAGGGTACATCGGGGACACCGAGTACTACAGGTGCAGTATGTGCCGCAGAGCAATGCATACAAAATACAGGGGGCAAACCAAAATGCCCCATAAATATCATCCCGCTTTAATTAGGCGTATTCGGGCTGTACCCGACGCTGCTGCTGTTGCGCGGCGTGCGCTACGTAGACAGCCAGCAACGCAGACACAACAAACGCCAACGCAGCACCATACCAAGGCCCGCGTTCGATCTGGGCATCGACTAAATAACCAAAGACTGCTGGCCCCATAGAAGCGCCAACATCCATGCCAGAATAAACCAAGCCATAAATAGTGCCTGTTGCGCCTTTAGGGGCAACGCGACGAATCAACATATCACGCGAAGGTGCAGCCACCCCCGAACAAAAGCCTGCTAACGCCACCAGCCCCATAGCAGCCCAGCCGGGAACTATAGAGAAAGCTAATAATAATAAAGTTAAGCCAGCAAACACCAGAGAAACAAAAACAATACGTTCTGAGCGTGCACTGGCGCCGGCTAAAAAACCACCAGCAATCATCCCTACGGCAGCAGTCACCATATAGGCTGACAAACTAAAGCTAGAAAGCATTTCTGACAGTCGGTAGACCGTCGACATCAATGGAATGGTGTAGTTTTGTACTGCAGATAAAGCGACTGATGAAAATGCAAAAAACAGGAAAGCCCCCCACAGCGCGGGCTTTTTAACAATGGCAGTGACTGTTTGCCAAACAGTGTGCTCGGACAAATCATCCACGGTCTCTTCTTTTGCTGCTTTGCGCTGTTCAGCCTCGAGGTTTTTTTGCAAGGCAGGCTGAGCCCCACTGAGCAAGCGTCGGCCTAATAAAGCCAGGCAGTAGATCACCAATACGAGCATCCCGGCCCCAAAAGCGGCCGCGCGCCACCCCCACCACATCGCTAGTGTAGTGATAAAAATGGGGGCGAGCGCCCACCCCAAGTTGCCTGTCAGGCCATGTACGCTAAACGCATGGCCAAGCCGCGCGGGGCTAACGCGTTGATTAATAATTGAGTAATCCACAGGGTGATAAACAGAATTACCTGCGCCCCCAATAACAGCGGCTGCCAGCAGCATCCAATAGTTTTGAGAAACAGAAATCAAAACGCCCGCCACCACAAAGGATAATAAGCCAAAATGCAGCACAGGCATGGGCCCAATGCGATCAACAATAAATCCCGACGATGCCTGCCCAATCCCCGAAACAAAGAAAAACGCGGTCACCAAGACACCCAGCTGAAAATAATCAAAGCCAAAAGCCTGGTGCAAATATAAGAACAGGGTAGGAAAGACCAACTGGAAAAAATGCGAGCTGCCATGGATGGCACCGATCAAGGCGATTAAGAGCCAATCATTGCGTCGCAACAGTTGTTCAGGATTTTCGGAATGCATTGCTAGACACCCTTTTTAACAAGTTCTGGCCATGCTTTACGCAGATAATAAAACATCGACCATAAAGTCAGTATCGCTGCTACCACTATTAACACTTTTCCTATCATGAATAAAGAAACCTCATAAAGTGGCTGCGCATAAAGTAAACACGGTATGGCGATCATTTGTGCTGCGGTTTTAAATTTTCCCAACCAATGTACGGCAACGCTGCCACTGGCCCCCAGCTTTGCCATCCATTCGCGCAAAGCTGAAATAGTAATTTCACGACCAATAATGATAAATGACACTACTGGATCAATACGCCCCAAGTACAGCAATATCAATAGCGCTGCCGTCACCATCAGCTTGTCTGCAACGGGATCCAGAAAAGCCCCAAATGCCGTAGTTTGTTTCCATCGACGCGCCAACCAACCATCTAACCAATCCGTCACAGCGGCTAATACAAAAATGATCGCAGCAATACAGTCACGAACAGGCTCAGCCATCCATTGGTGCGGTATAAAAAACAGCAACAAAAATAACGGAATAACGATGATTCGTAGCCACGTCAGGGCCATGGGAAAATTGAGATGCATAATTTTTCACTATTTAACGCAAAGCATGATAGATGCGCTCCGCCATTGCATTAGAGATCCCTTCTACAGAGCAAAGATCTTTGATACTTGCATTAGCGACACCAGAAAAACCACCAAATCGCGCCAACAATCGCTGACGCCTTTTGGGTCCAACACCAGGGATATCTTCGAGGCGAGAACTGCTGCGTGCCCGCGCTCGACGCGCGCGCATACCCGTAATCGCAAAACGGTGGGCCTCGTCACGTATTTCGGCAATGAGCATCAATGCCGGATGATGCCCTCCTAATTCGCGCGGCGCACGATCGTCTCCAAAGTATAACGTTTCGAGCCCAGTTTGGCGCTGCTCTCCTTTGGCCACAGCCACCAGATAGTCAGGAGTCAGCCCTAATTCAACAAAAACCTCTTTGGCGCTACTCAACTGCCCTTTGCCCCCATCTATAAGCACGACATGAGGCATTTCTACACCCTGCTCGACGACATGCTCATAGCGTCGCTTTAGTACCTGGCGCATCGCTGCATAGTCATCGCCGCCTTGGATCCCTGCAATGTTATAGCGACGATAAAGCGATGGTTGCATTTGACATTGGGTATACACCACACAAGAAGCCTGGGTTGCTTCACCCGCAGTGTGACTGATGTCAAAACATTCGACCCGTAAAGATTCGAGTTCTGCCTGCTCTATATCTAATTGCAATTCTTGGACCAGTGCACGCGCGCGCTGCACCTGCGACAAAGTCTCGCCCAGATGACGCTCTAACGCTAGGCGGGCATTACTTTGGGCTTGCTCTAGCCAGGAACGACGCACTCCTTGGGGTTGGGTAATCACGCGCACACTTTTTTGGTGCGGCTCTTGGAGGAGCTTGATCACATCGTGAGACTCTAGCGCATGAGAGCAAATCAACATATCCGGTAAAGGACGCTCTATATAGTGCTGGGCAATAAAAGCATTTAATACCTCATGAGGACTCTGCTCTTCGGCGTGGCGCGGGAAAAAAGCCCGATCGCCCAGATGTCGACCGGCTCGGACCATGGCGAGATTAACGCAAAATTGATTGCCTTGTTGCTCGACGGCCAATATATCAGCATCAATAGGGTTTTGAGCCTCCATTGTTTGTTGATGCAATACTGCAGCCAATGCCCTCATCTGATCTCGATAAACTGCCGCGCGCTCGTAGGCAAATTCATTGGCCGCGTCCTGCATTTTATTTTCTATCTCGGCCAATACATCAGTCGTCTGCCCCTCAAGAAAGCGCACCGCGCGAGCCACATCAGCCTGATATTCAGAATGCTCAATAGCGCCTACACACGGTCCAGAACAACGATTGATCTGATACAACAGGCAAGGACGAGAACGATTCGCGTACACCCCGTCCTCACAGGTACGTAGGCGGAAGACACGCTGCAAGATTTGTAGAGTCTCACGCACGGCCCAGGCATTGGGATAGGGCCCAAAATAACGTCCCCCTTTGTTGGTTGCCCCACGATAATAAGCAATTCGGGGAGCCTCGTGATCGCTGACCTGCAAATAAGGGTAGGATTTGTCATCCCGGAACAGAATATTATAACGCGGCTGCAGCTGCTTGATGAGATTATGCTCGAGCAGCAAGGCTTCAGCTTCACTCTGTGTCACGGTCACCTCGACACGCGCAATTTGGGCAATCATATGAGCAATTCGGGGGCCATGATTACTGCCCTTGAAATAAGAACTGACCCGCTTTTTCAGATCACGCGCTTTGCCAACGTACAGCACCCGATCTTGATCATCCAGGTGACGATAAACCCCGGGTAAATTAGGCAGTTGGCGCAGAAAAGTGTCGAGCTCGAAGTTCTTGTGCATAACGATAGTACTCATCCTCTTGGAGCTCTTCCCAGTCCATGGAAAAAGCGTTGGGCTTGAGGGCTTGGACCCGCTCGCGGCCTTGTTCAGGCATGTTGTAGTCAAGTGTGCTTAGTAGTTCATCCGCGCTATCAGGGTTATTACATACCAAAACCATATCACAGCCAGCACCGAGCGCAGCCATCGCCCGTTGCGTGATTGACCCCGCTACCGAAGCTCCTTCCATGCTGAGATCGTCAGAAAAGATCACACCGTTATAGGCTAAAGAGCGACGCAATACACGCTGCAGCCATTGCGGTGAAAACCCAGCAGGCTGATGATCAACCTCGGGGTAGATCACATGCGCAGGCATGACTGCTGGCAATAAGGTCCCACTGAGCCAGCGATAAGGAACTACATCATCATCCAAAATCTCATTTAAATGTCGGTCGTCAACAGGCACCCCCACATGAGAATCTACCGTCACCGCACCGTGGCCGGGGAAATGTTTGCCGCAAGCTGCCATCCCCGCCTTATTTAAACCATGAATCAAAGACTCGGCCAATCGAGTAACGATCTCGGGATCACGGTGAAACGAACGTGTACCGATCACCTCGCTAACGCCATAATCCAGATCAAGCACGGGCGTAAAACTAAGCTCAACCCCACATGCGCGTAGCTCTGAGGCCAAAATAAAACCAATGGCCTGAGCGGCAATAATGGCCTCCTCGGGATCTTCCTCGAAAAATTTGCCCAAAGCCTGCATTGGGGGCAAATGTGTAAAGCCATCACTTTGAAAGCGTTGCACCCGACCGCCCTCATGATCCACAGCAATTAATAAACCTGGATTTCGAAGTGCGTTAATTTCCGCACACAACGCAGTTAGTTGAGCACGGTCGGTAAAATTTCGACTAAATAGTATTACCCCACCTACCAACGGATGCTGCAAACGCTCGCGCTCGGTAGTGGTCAATGTGGTCCCTTGTACATCCACCATCACAGGCCCTAATGGCATGATTAAACTCGACATAAAATACTCCGATTAAAGGTGAATGACTTAGGCGGGCAACGCCTCGATCACGGCAAAGGCCATGACCAAATCTGATTCATCAGTCAAACTGATATGAGCGGGGCCAAAACGCTCTTGGTACCATGCATCTAGTTCTGGGGCTAATACAACCTGAGGTTTGCCGCTAGGTGCGTTTAGGGTTTGCATGCGTGACCAAGCCATCGGCATACGCATTCCCAAACCGATCGCCTTGGAAAAAGCCTCTTTGGCTGCAAACCGCGTAGCTAAATAACGCATCCCACGCGGATGGTGTCGTTGTAACCGCCGCATAAATACTTGCTGCTCTTGGGGCCCTAAAATCCGTTTAACAAACTTTTGCCCAAAGCGCTCATAGGTAGACTCAATGCGCGATATATAAGTGATGTCAGTGCCTATGCCACCAATATGCATTCCATGTAAGGCCATTGTCATATAAAAAATTAAATAGTTTATTTAATACTGCCTGTTCACTACCCATCAATCAATGCTCTCATCGCAGGCGCATCATAATTTAATAAAATGCTCTCGGTAGTGCTTTAATTCGGCAATAGATTCATAAATATCAGCTAAGGCCTCATGTTTGCCCTCTTTTTTAAAGCTACTGACCACATCAGGTTTCCAACGCTTTGCTAATTCTTTGAGCGTGCTGACATCCAGGTTTCGATAATGGAAGAACTCTTCGAGACGAGGCATGTAACGGTACATAAAGCGCCGATCTTGGCTGATGGTGTTACCACACAAGGGCGAAGTGTTTTCCTTGAGGTGCTGTCCGAGAAACTGCAAGATCTGTTCCTCGGCCTCTGATTCTGTTAATGTGGATTTTTTTACTTTTTCAATCAGGCCACTGCGACCGTGAGTTGACTTGTTCCAATCATCCATGGCATCTAACAATTCATCACTTTGGTGAATTACCAGTACCGGGCCCTCGGCAACGACGTCTAGATTGGCTTCGGTGACTACCACTGCCACCTCAATGATGCGCTCTTTATTTGGATCGAGGCCTGTCATCTCCATATCGAGCCAAACTAAACGTTGTGCTACAGAAGTCATATAATATACCTTTAAGTGTGCAGAGATTTTTAAACGATGTTTACCATTTTATTTGTTGCGTTTCTTGTTACTGACAACCTGCTTCGACTCATATTGGCGATGAAGCAGATTCGCCATGTGGCACGTCACCGCAACCAAGTGCCTCAGGAATTTGCCCACCATATTAGCCTCAAGAGCCATCAGCGGGCTGCTGATTACACTATACGACGCACCAAAACCTCTATTGTAGAACGATTAGTAGATTCTATCCTGTTGCTGGCTTTAACCCTCCTAGGTGGATTACAAGCCATTGACTTATATTTAGGTCGTGCGATAGATAACGAGCTCTTGCGCCAACTGCTATTACTAGGCTCTGTTTTCTTGATCAGCGGCATTGTACAACTGCCCTTTAGTCTCTGGCGGATATTTAAAATAGACGAGGCCTTTGGCTTTAACCGCATGACCTTGCCACTTTTTATCACCGACACACTCAAAGGTTTATTAGTAGCAGTTATCCTTGGCACGCCATTAATTGCCGCGGTCTTGTACGTCATGGATCATGCGCCCAATCTGTGGCCAATTTGGGCTTGGGTTATTTGGGTTGCCTTTAGCTTTTTCATCATGTGGTTATTCCCCCATGTGATTGCCCCCCTATTTAACAAGTTTGAGCCCCTACAACAGGGCGCCCTCAAAGACCGGATCGAGGCCCTGGCCAAGCGCTGCCAATTTGCTTTAACCGGCTTATTTGTGATGGATGGTTCCAAGCGCAGTGCACACGGCAATGCGTACTTTACTGGCTTGGGAAAAAACAAACGTATCGTCTTTTTTGACACCCTTTTAAGCCGTTTGAATAACGATGAAATAGAGGCCGTCCTGGCCCATGAACTAGGTCACTTTAAGCATCGTCATATCGTCAAACGCTTGGTGCTCAATATGCTAATCGCACTGGGCTTTTTACTCTTATTGGGTTGGCTTAGCCAACAGGTCTGGTTTTATACTGACCTAGGGGTCATCCCCCAATTTGGCCGCTCTAATAGTGGATTGGCCTTAACCTTATTTTTCTTGGTAATGCCAGTATTTACATTTTGGCTAGGCCCGTTGTTTAGCCTGCTTTCCCGCAAAGACGAATACGAAGCAGACCAATTTGCAGCCCAACAAAGCTCAGCAACAGCACTCATCAGCGCTTTGGTTAAGCTTTACGACGACAATGCTGCTACATTAACGCCTGATCCTGCGCACTCGGCTTTTTATGACAGCCATCCACCCGCGCTCTTACGAATACAACATTTACAAAAATATGTCAGCCAACCAACAACCACTTAAAGGACGTATTGTTGCCACTTTTGGGCGTAATTTCATTGTGCGTTGCTGCACCGATGCCCAACAATATCAGTGCTATACTCGCGGCAAACGTACCGGGGTCGCTATTGGCGACTACGTTTTGTTTAGCCCCCAAGGGACAGATCAAGCTGTTATAGAGGAAACCCTCGAGCGCAAAAATCTACTGTACCGCTCTGATAACTATCGCTCCAAACTATTTGCAGCAAACATTGATTTATTGCTGTTGGTGTTGGCCCCAGAACCTGATTTTTCATTAGACCTAACGGGCAGGGCTTATACAGCAGCTATCAATGCTGGGGTGCAGATGCATATCGTGCTCAACAAATCGGATCTGCCCTCCGCTAATAATGCCATGGAAAAATTGCAGCCTCTGCGCGCGATTGGTATACCAGTAATCAAAACCAGCATTCACGAGCCAGAACAGCTCAAAGAAAGGCTCCTGCCCCTGTTAAAAGACAAAAGCAGTCTGCTATTGGGCCAAAGCGCCATGGGAAAATCCAGCATCCTTAATGTTCTAGTCCCCGATGCTCAGGCGCAGACACGTGCTCATTCTCAAGCACTAGGTGCCGGACGACACACCACCACCGACAGCCGCCTTTATGAAATACCCGGACAACACGGTTATATTATTGACTCTCCAGGGTTCCAATCATTCGGATTGGCACACCTAGAGATAGAACATTTACTCAAAGGGTTTCCAGATTTCCACGAGGCATTGCAAGGCTGTCGTTTTTATAATTGTAGCCACCGCCACGAGCCCGGCTGCGGGGTTTTAGCCGCGAAAGAAAACGGCGCTATTGACCCCCAGCGCTACCAACTGTACTGCCGTTTAATTGCCGAATTAGAAGCACGTCCAACCTACTAACTAGCACGTGTAGTTTAAGCCAAACAGCGCCACTAAAATGGCTTGGCGATAGATTTAGGCCCCTAAATGCGTGACGGCCGCAGATAAATAATGATATAGATTGCGTACAACCGCAGCGGTCGCACCCCAAATGCAACGCCCCTCCCAGTCAATGGAAAAATAGACAGCCTCTTGGGCATTGTAATAAGGTAATTTATGAATACGGTGCTGCTGGGGATCCATTAGCTGTGCTAAGGGCACGGAAAAGATCTCGGCCACCTCATCGGGATTAGCCTGCAATTGATAACCAGGACGAACCATGCTGACCACGGGCCGCATGGCAAAACGCGTATTTGTCAAAAAAATAGGCTGCTCGGCCAAAGGCTCGAGATAGCGGGGCTCGATACCTACCTCTTCGTGAGTCTCTCGCAGTGCTGCCGCTACTGCACTGGCATCAGTCTGGTCAACACGTCCTCCGGGAAAACTCACCTGCCCAGCATGATGAGAGAGCTCATCAGCACGCAATGTAAAGATGATATGCGGCTCTGAATTGCGCTCGACAATAGCGACACACACGGCCGAGCGTATTGAACTGGGCTCATCCTCGAAGCGCTGCACAAAAGCATGCGCATAGCGTGGCTCGATCTGCCACTGTATTTGGTCCTGAACACTAAACGCTGCCCGCACAAAGTCCAAACTGAGAACATTTGGGTTTAAAGGCTCTAGATCACAAAAACCCAATGTGGGCTGCGTCGCAGGATCAAAAGAATTCCGGGGTCGGGATACCTGTTTATGCTTCATTGATATTCCTCTTTAACCCCATAATAACAAAAAAGCACCCATGGGGTGCTTTTTAGGAATTTCGAAAAGATCGAAATCGTATTACTTTTTGTCTGTGCGACGTACGAGCTTTTCTTTAATGCGTGCAGCCTTACCGGAACGATTGCGCAGATAGTAGAGTTTTGCACGACGTACAGCACCGCGGCGCTTGACCTCGATACTGTTGATGTGTGGAGAGTATAGTTGGAAAGTTCTCTCTACCGATTCGCCCGAGGAAATTTTACGCACGATAAAAGAGGAATTCAGACCACGATTACGTTTGGCGATAACTACGCCCTCGAAAGCCTGTACTCGCTTGCGTGTACCTTCAACTACGTTGACATTAACCACAACGCTGTCACCTGGATTGAACTCAGGAAGGGTTTTGCCCTCGGACAGGCGTTGCATCTCTTCTTTCTCTAGTACTTCGATGATGTTCACTTTGATAGCTCCAATGTCATCTTAAACAGGCAGGTTGTTCATGTTTAATAAGCGCCTGATAGAGGATGAAACGCTAAATAATACCATGCAAACCACCTAAACACCAAGGCTTGGCGAGATCCACAACCTAATGTTCAGACCAATTGCGCAGATACTACAAAACTGCCCTTAAATGCCGCTAAAAAATACTAAAAACCAGCTGCAAAGCCCAACCACATCAAACCAAATAAAGATCCTCCCCAAAGCAAAACTGCAATTGCGTCCAGCACCATGTGAAAGCGGCGTTGTTGCTGATGACCCGAATCGATATTAAGTGCAATACGACCCTGAGCACAAAGCCCATGATGATAAATTTCATCCATAAAGTTGGACTCTTTGAATGCCGAGGATGCGTGGGCCGAATTTGCCATGGAATTATGCCCAATAGCTGCGCTATCCGCTACTGCGTGATTTCGTGTTGGTGCAAAATAAGTGAAAAGCTGCCTTAGCATAGCCCCCTCCATAGGATAAGACATCAATAATCACAGCCATTAATGCTGTCTGCATATACAGTACTGTATATAAATTCAGCTCTTTGTGCAACTTTTCTAATTTTTGGCTCGGTTCTTTTTTATTTTCTGGGTCATTATGTGGTTTCTGCGCGTCTCTTCTTACGTTTAGAGCTGCTGACTGTTGGTTTGCGAGCGCTGCTCATCGGTCTGCGAGAGTTATTTTCTCTATGAGCCGCTCTGCAGGATTTGTTTTTTAATATCTCGCTGCCCTCGGAACCTCTGCAAAACAATTTCTGCCGTGCTATTTTTGTGTATTTAGGCGTGTGAACGTAAAAAAGCCCATTCCGCGGAATGGGCTTTTTGGGTGCTTTAGAAATACCTTTTTAAGGCTGGTTTCGCAAAGTGTTTTATCTTTGTATAGGCAGCCTTGGGGATTTCTTGCTGGCTTTTAGAGTGCTTCGATAAGCTCGGGAATTGCTTCGAATAGGTCTGCTACCAAGCCATAATCAGCGACGCCAAAGATGGGGGCTTCGGGGTCTTTGTTGATGGCTACAATGACTTTGGAGTCCTGCATGCCAGCCAGGTGCTGAATTGCGCCAGAGATTCCTACTGCGATGTACAGTTGTGGAGCGACAATTTTACCGGTTTGACCTACTTGCCAGTCGTTAGGGGCGTAGCCAGCGTCAACTGCTGCACGCGATGCACCTACGGCTGCGCCTAATTTGGCGGCTAGGTCATCTATCAGTTTAAAGTTTTCAGCACTACCCAGACCACGTCCACCCGAGATGACGACTTCGGCAGCCGCTAGATCGGGACGGTCGCTTTGGGCGATTTCGCGTCCGACGAAGCGGCTAAGTCCGCTGTCTTGGACGGCGTCAATGGTTTCTACTTCGCCACTGCCACCGCTGGTGTCCACTGCGTCAAAGGCTGTTGTGCGGATGGTCAGTACGACTTTTTCATCTGCACATTGCACTGTTTCCAGGGCATTTCCAGCATAGATAGGATGCGTAAATGTATCCGCTGCCAGTACGTCTGTTACGTCAGAGACCTGTGCTACGTCTAATAAAGCAGCGACACGTGGGGCGACGTTTTTACCAAAGGTTGTAGATGGGAACAAGATGTGCTGGTACGCGTCCGCGATTGCCAGGACTTGTTTGGCAACGTTTTCGGCCAAGCCATGTTCGAGTCCATCACCTTCTGCCAGGAATGCTTTTTCTACACCGGCTACTTGGGCGGCTTCGTCAGCGACTGCCTGAGCGTCTTTGCCTGCAACTAGTACGTGGATAGGGCCGTCAAGTTTCTGTGCAGCTGCAACGGTATTCAAGGTTGCGGCATTTAGGCTTTGATTATCGTGTTCAGCAATAACTAATACGGACATATTAAATTACCTTTGCTTCGTTCTTTAGTTTTTCAACCAATGTGGCGACGTCCTCTACGATGACACCGGCTTGGCGTACGGGCGGCTCGGTAACCTTTTGGGTTTTGAGACGAGGTGTCACATCAACAGACAATTCCTCGGGCGTGACCGTATCAAGCTGCTTTTTCTTGGCGCGCATGATGTTGGGCAATGTGACGTAGCGTGGCTCATTGAGACGCAGGTCAGTGGTTACAACAGCAGGTAGATTGATTTCGAGGGTTTCTAGTCCTCCATCAATCTCGCGGGTCACCTGAGCTTTTTGGTCTTCAATTTTGACCTCGCTAGCAAAGGTAGCCTGGGGCCAGTCTAGCAATGCAGCCAGCATCTGACCTGTTTGGTTGGCATCATCATCAATTGCCTGCTTACCCATGATGATTAGATTAGGCTCTTCTTTTTCAACCAAAGCCTTTAAAAGCTTGGCGACAGCCAGTGGCTGCAGCTCGGCATCGGTGTCGACGTGAATTGAGCGATCGGCGCCAATTGCCATTGCGGTACGGAGTGTTTCCTGTGCGGGCTTGGCACCACAAGAAATGGCGATAATCTCGCTCACCAGTCCTTTTTCTTTCAAGCGGACGGCTTCCTCGACAGCAATTTCATCAAAGGGGTTCATGGACATTTTTACATTGTCGGTATCAACCCCCGTTTGATCTGACTTTACGCGGATCTTGACGTTGTGATCGACAACGCGTTTGACGGGTACTAAAACCTTCATCCGGTTCTCTCCAAAAGCTAGAAACTTTCAAACAAGCAAGGCTAAAAACATATTTTGAATCGCTGGGCTATTGCACCAACCCTAAGACCCTTTAGCCACTTAAATACGGCCTACAGTATAACAAATTGCGCTGCTTTCACAGGGGTAACCCCTATAAAAAAGCTCAGCCCATGTACTTTGAGCGCTTGCTGTTTAAAACAAAAACATTTAAAAGTGCCCTTGAATAGCGACCATAAATCGCTGATACTTGCTTATTTCACCCACTAGGGAATTACGGCATCATGTGGCTAACTATTTCGCGCACAGTTTTAACGCTTGGTACCTGTTTATTTGCCGCCTGCAGTACACCAACCCAAACTGCACAAACGAAAGATTTCACTGCATCGAATACAAATTCGGCAGCTCATCCACAAAAGGATGAGCAGTTAATTGAGCAGTCATCTACCAATCAAAACTCTGGGCGTCTAGTTGTCCAAAACGCGACTGTAAATTCGTTCGATACACAAAAAACCACGCCACTAAAATCTAAAAACAGTCCACTCTTTGTACCTTTTCGGCGCGACTATGTACAAAAAGATGGTCAATTGAGCCCTTATTTAGAGCAATGGGCTTTGCATTTATCGCAGCAACGACAGATTCCTTATCCCCATATAGAAGCCCTTTTAAAACAGGTCAGCTATGAGCCTCAGGTCATAAAGCTGATGACACCGGCCAAAGGAAAACGTGGCAAACGCAGTTGGTCTGCCTACCAAGAGCGCTTTACTGATAAAACACGGATTGATGATGGTCTAAGCTTTTGGCGCCGTCATCAAGACATCATCGAACAAACTGCTCAAAAATATCAAATTCCAGCCTCTGTATTGGTTGCCATTATCGGCGTGGAAACCATCTACGGCAGTTATATGGGGGATTTTAGTGTGCTAAATGCACTGACTAATTTGGGATTTGGTTACCCCGATCCTGAACGGCCGGAGCGTGCCACCATGTTTCGGAATCAGTTGGCTGATTTAATTGAGCTACATTATCAGGGGAAACTGGATGCCAACACGGCTCGGGGCTCGTTTGCAGGTGCCATGGGCTTGCCACAATTTATGCCTACCAGTATTAAGCAATGGGCCATCGATGCTGATGGAAAAGGCCACATTGATTTATTTCATTCTGTACCTGACGCGTTGGCTTCGGTAGCTAACTTTTTAAATCATCACGGCTGGCAAGCACCATTACCAGTATTTATAGACGTCGAGATACCTGCTAATAGCCAGATCGCCAATAAGGTAGACGGCGGTTTGAGTCCAACCTTGGACTGGCAAGAGTTGCAAGCTCCTTTAGGTCTACCCGAACAGCCCAGCGTATACGCACAGCAAAAACTAGGTCTGGTTGATTTGCCGGATCAGGTGCATAATACGGTGGAATATCGCCTGGCATCGGCCAATTTTTTTGCACTCACCGAATATAATCGTAGTTATTTTTATGCTAGTGCCGTGGCTGACTTGGCCTGCGCACTAGAACGCCGACATTATCAACGACAAAACTGCTCACTATGGGCGAGCCCTGATTCTCAATAGCTGTTAAATGCCCAGGCATCTGACCGTCTGAGCCTGGGCGCATACATCACTTATTTAGGTAACACCTAGCGATTTAAGGGTTAAAAACCCCTGTCGATAAATAACGATCTCCGCGGTCACAAACAATAAAGACTATCGTGGCGTTTTTGACTGTTTTGGCAACACGCAAAGCAGCTATCAATGCACCTGCTGAGGAAATACCGGCAAAAATCCCTTCTTGGCTAGCCAAACGACGCGCCATGTCTTCGGCTTCTTGTTGGCCGATCAGCTCAAAAGCATCTATTTTTGTAGGGTCATAGATTTTAGGCGCATATTCTTCGGGCCATTTGCGTATCCCGGCAATCTGGGCGCCCTCTGCTGGCTGTGCACCTATTACCTGTAGCTGCGGATTTTGTGTGCGCAAATAATTACCCACGCCCATAATCGTGCCTGTCGTACCCATAGCACTAACAAAATGCGTTACTTGCCCGTTTGTTTGCTGCCAGATTTCCACCCCAGTGCCGTCAATGTGCGCCTGCGGGTTATCAAAATTAGCAAACTGGTCAAGCACTACACCACGCCCCTCTTCTTGCATTTGTAAGGCTAGGTCACGGGCGTATTCCATGCCCCCTTTTTCCTCGGGAGTAAGAATCAGCTCGGCCCCATAGGCAGTCATAGAAGCGCGTCTTTCCAAGGAAAGATTGTCTGGCATGATAAGAATCATCTTGTAACCGCGAACGGCTGCGATCATAGCCAAAGCTATCCCTGTATTACCACTAGTCGCTTCGATCAGGGTGTCCCCGGGTTTTATCTGGCCGCGCTCTTCTGCGCAACGGATCATAGATAATGCCGGACGGTCTTTAACTGATCCGGCGGGGTTATCACCCTCTAGTTTGGCCAGGATCACGTTGCTGTCATCTACCCCTGCCTCGACAGGGATACGTTGCAAACGTACCAGTGGGGTGTTGCCTATGGTGTCTTCGACGGTTGGGTAGCTGGATTTCATAGTTGTGTCACTCTACTAATCATTTATTGTGTCGCTTAATCCTGGCTGGTTTCTGGATCTTGTGCCTGCAAACCAGCCTCTTGGAGGGCTTCTAGTCTTTTGGGCCCAATCCCTCTTACTCTAGCAGACAAATCTTGTAAAGAAGTAAAAGCCCCGCCGCGCTCACGTTCTTCGATAATGGTTTCAGCTGTTTTAGGGCCAATGCCGGGCAAGCTTTGTAGCTGAGCTTGGCTAGCTTGATTAAGATCCATAGCCCCAATCGGCAAAGCATATGCCAGTAAAAACGCAGCTAGTAAGCCGGCACGAATGCTTTGGGCACCAAATAACGATCCAAACTCTAGTTTTTGTTTTAGCATAACAATTCCTCTGTAAAAACACATAAATAAACATTGATGCTGGCGACAGACAAATTCATAGATGTCTGGTCCTGCATTAATAATTATTGTGTGTCTAGTTAAAGTGCTTTATCCAGAGGGAACTACAAATTAGAGTAGGTGTTTTCTATCCCTGTTGCGTCTCGTGTAAAGAACGCACATAACGCGCTACACCCTGTTCTACAGTGGCAAACTCATGGTCATAGCCGACTGCTCGTAATTGTTGCAAATCAGCCTGAGTATGACTTTGGTAACGGCCCTTGAGGTCATCAGGGAATGGGATATAGCGTAATAGCTTTTGTTTTACTAGGCTGTCTAAATCTAGAGCTGGCTCACCACGTAACTCGCGCATCGTGTTAACGACTGTTTTGGCAATATCATTAAAGGGCTGCGCCCGGCCAGTACCACAATTAAACACACCTGATAATTGTGGATTATCCAAAAAAAACAAATTGACTCGGATAGCATCCTCGACAGCTATAAAGTCACGCTCTTGTTGACCAGCAGCATAGCCATCCCACCCTCCGAACAAACGAACAAAACCCTCTTGTTCGTATTGATTCATGTTGTGCAATGCTACTGAGGCCATTCGACCTTTATGGTGTTCATTAGGTCCGTAAACATTAAAATAACGCAGTCCTACTGCAGGAGCTGTTAGATCATTTAAATGGCGGCGTAGTACCTGATCAAAGAGGAACTTGGAATAACCATAAACATTGAGAGGAGCCTCGTGTTCACGTGCTTCGCTGTAATTGGGCCCTGCACCATAAACAGCCGCTGATGAAGCATAGATAAAAGGCGTTTTGGTTGCCTGACTATACTCAAACAGCTCTAGGGTGACGCGATAGTTATTGTCCATCATATAGCGCCCATCTAGCTCTGTCGTATCCGAACATGCCCCTTGGTGAAAGATCGCCTCTATACTAGGCAAAGCACGTTTTCGCACTAACTCACGAAAATCATCCTTGTCCATATAATCAGCAATCTCGCAATGCACAAGGTTTAAAAATTTCTCGCCCTGCTGCAAATCATCAACCACGAGAATATTTGTAATACCTCGTTCATTTAAACCTTTGACCAAATTGCTACCAATAAAACCAGCCCCGCCTGTGACAATAAACATATTTTATCCCCTTACTGCAACTCTTGGGCAGTGACTACCGAGGTGCCTAGCTTGCCCACGACAATCCCACCCGCGCGGTTTGCCCAATACATTGAATCTACCCAATCTAGCCCAGCGCCTTTGGTGACTGCTAATGTAGCGAGCACGGTGTCGCCCGCACCTGAAACATCAAAAACCTCTTTGGCTTGGGCATCTACATGATGACGAGCGTCTGGGGTGTAAATAGTCATACCCTGTTCAGAACGAGTAATTAACAGCGCATCTAATTGCAAGTCTTTACGTAATTGCTGTGCCCGTTCTTCGAGCTCGTCCTCGGAGTGCCAGCGGCCAACTGCCTGGCGAATCTCATCGAGATTAGGCGTGAGCAGGCTCGCCCCCTGGTAGCGCTGATAGTCATCCCCCTTGGGGTCAACTAGGATAGGGATGCCCTCTTGACGTGCTATTTGAATTAATCGCTGTACCTCTTTGAGAGCCCCCTTGGCATAATCCGATAACACCACAATATCGTGAGCCTTTAGAATGTCTTTCATGCGCTGTTGCACATTGCCCAAAGCTGCCTGACTGGGGTCTTCCTCGAAATCAACCCGCATCAATTGTTGCTGACGGCCGATAACACGCAATTTAAGCGTTGTAGGCCGCATTGGGTCCGTAATCATTTGTTCGCTAATACCCACATCGTGGAGTAATTCGCGTGTAATCTGGCCGTCTTGATCATCGCCTATCAGTCCTATTAGGGTCGCCTGCGCTCCCAAGGCTACTATGTTGCGGGCCACATTAGCTGCGCCCCCCAGTCGGTCTTCGGTGCGTACCACATGAACGACGGGTACCGGGGCCTCTGGCGAGATGCGCTCGACCTTGCCGAACCAATAGCGATCCAGCATCACATCACCAATAATCAAAACCTTTACTTGTTGTGCTTCTTGATTGGGAAAAGGTCTCATGGGTGCTCCTCTAACAACAAAGGCGGATAACTCTCCCAATGATTACACCCAGGGCATTGCCAATAATAGGTGCGCGCTTCGAAACCGCACTCTTTGCAAGCATAGCGATCCAGGCGCTGGGTGTGTTTGTGAATAAGGCTGCGCAGCAAAGCCAAATCGGCACCTGCAGCAACCTCTTTGGTCAGCGCATCGTCCATCATGTCTTGGACAGTGCTGGAGACCTGTTTGTCTTTGCTGGCAGCGAGCTCGACCTCTAACATGCGATCCAAGGCCAGCAAAGAAGGCGTACCGCGCAGAGCTTTCCGTGCAAACCGCCATGCCTCTAAGGAGCCATTATGCTCGCGTAGTACTTTGAATAATACATTGAAGACCATGAGATTAGGGTGTTGGTTAAAGTGTGTACGCAACACATCGATGCCCTCATCCACTTGGTCTAATGCTAGGTAGCAGCGCATCAGTGGTGCGGCAACCAAGCCTGAATACATGGGCGCAAAACTAAGAATAGACTCTAACTCATCCCGTTGATGTGTGAGTTCTTGCTTTTTCTCGGCCCATAGTGCTCTAAGTAAAGCAATGCGCACCTTGGCGCCCAGCGTACAGTCACCGGCCAATTCACGGGCGGCTTGCTCAGCACCGTCCAATGCTTTTTGGGCATCCTTAAACTGCGGTTCACGTGCAGTGAGTGCGGCCTCGGCCTGCTCACAATGGTAATGGACACGTTGTGGAACAGCCTCTTGGGTCAGTCGCCCCAAGCGTTTTACAGCCTCGATTGCCTGCGGCCAGTCGTGGCCTGCCTCGTAAATGCGCACTAGGTAACGCATGGCCTCTACGGCGTGCTGAGTATCGGTAACTGCCTCGAAACCAGCCTCGGCACGATCCAGCATTCCTGCCTTGAGAAAGTCTTTGGCCAATTCAAATTGTGCATCTTGACGAGCCTCGGGCTCTAAATCAGCACGCCCCAATAAGCTTTGATGCACCCGAATCGCCCGTTCTATTTCGCCTCGGCGACGAAATAGGTTACCTAGTGCAAAGTGCAACTCAACGGTCTCTGAGTCGAGCTTTGCAACCTCTATAAAAGCATCAATGGCCTGATCAGGTTCTTCGTTGAGTAAAAAATTTAGGCCCTTGAAATAAGAGTCTGGAAGCCGTCGACTCTCGGAGAGCATTTGTCTGAAGTCAACACGAGCCGCTACCCAGCCTAAGCCAAATAGAACAGGAACAACGATCAGCCACCAAGGTTCGAAATCCACGGTTTAATCCTTGTAGCGAATCATAGGGGAGCCATTGGAGCAGCCGCTTCGGGGGCTACTGTGGGGCGTTTGGTGTCGGGTTGCTCGAGACGTTCTTCTAGGTGTGCGACCTCGCGCTTGAGACGATTGAGCTCGCGTTGTTTACGCATATTGCCCATGAGCATGATTAGTAAGCCCAGCAACAGCCCCAATACAAATGTGACCAGCATCACAATGATAAGAGGTACATTATCTATGGCATATTCACCAAAGAAATATACGGGCACTTTTTCTGTGTTTTTTAGTGCAAAAGCGAGTACTACGAGAAAAACAATTATACGTAGTATCCAGACGATGATGCGCATAGTTATCGCTCCATTGATTAGCGGACGTTATCATTGTAAATGGAAAATGTCCCCCCGTCCTAAAACAACAACAGGCCCACGCGGGGCCTGTTTATACCTACACAACAAATCCGGGTTGGTAGTCGCCTATTTGTCTGTCTACCGCTGCTTTTGTTCGGCAATAAAGGTAGCATCGACACGTTCGCGCAGCTCTTTTCCTGCCTTGAAATGGGGGACACGTTTGGCTGGGACATGTACAGTCTCGCCTGAGCGTGGGTTGCGCCCCATGCGCGCTGCTCGGGTGGTGACCGTAAAGCTGCCAAACCCGCGGATTTCAATCCGCTGCCCATGAACCAATGACTCGGTCATGGAGTCCAACAAAACATTTACGGCCAAATCCACATCACGCAACGCAAATTGCGGAAAACGGCTAGCTAGCAATGCGATTAACTCGGATTTTGTCACGCTTATTCTTCGGTATCTTCGCGCTGTTGATCAAGCTTTGCTCGCAGCAATGCACCTAGGTTAGTAGTACCTGTAGAGGCGCCTTGCTCGCTGATCCGTTGCATGCTCTCGGCAGCCTCGGCACTTTCGCGGGCCTTGACTGACAGATGAATGCTACGTGCACGACGATCGATATTGATAATCATGACCTCAATTTCATCGCCCTCGTTGAGGACGGTGGTGGCGTCTTCGACACGACCAGTGGAAATCTCGGAAGCGCGCAGGTAACCATCAACATCAATAGCCAAGTTGACGACAGCACCTTTGGGCTCTACGGACTTGATAGTTCCTTTGAGCACCTGGCCACGCTCGTGTTCGTTGATAAAGTTGCTGAATGGATCGCCTTCGAGTTGCTTGATACCCAGAGAGATGCGCTCTTTTTCAGTATCGATACCTAGAACAACTGCGTCGACCTCTTCGCCGCGCTTGTACTCGCGTACGGCCTCCTCGCCACTGCCTGTCCAAGTCAAGTCGGACAAGTGGACCAAGCCATCGATGCCACCGTCCAGGCCTACGAAAATACCGAAATCAGTAATAGACTTGATAGCACCACGGACACGGTCACCGCGGTTGTGGTTCATAGCGAACTCTTCCCAGGGGTTAGGCAAGCACTGCTTCATGCCCAAGGAAATACGGCGACGCTCTTCGTCGATATCCAGAACCATGACCTCGACCTCTTCGCCCAAGGTGACAACCTTGCGTGGGTCGACGTTCTTGTTGGTCCAATCCATTTCGGAAACGTGGACCAAGCCCTCGATACCATCTTCGACCTCGACAAAGGCACCGTAATCAGTAAGGTTGGTGACCTTGCCAAAGAGGCGTGTACCCTGTGGGTAGCGACGGGACAGACCCAACCAGGGGTCTTCGCCTAACTGCTTTACGCCCAAGGAAACGCGGCTGCGCTCGCGGTCGAACTTGAGTACTTTGACCTCGATCTCTTCGCCAATTTGGACCAGCTCGGAAGGATGACGCACACGACGCCATGCCATGTCTGTAATGTGTAGCAAGCCGTCGATGCCACCCAAATCGATAAATGCACCGTAATCGGTGATGTTTTTGACAATCCCGTTGAGGATAAGACCCTCTTCGAGCTTTTCGAGCAGACGTTCGCGCTCTTCACCCATGCTTTCTTCGAGCACGGCGCGACGTGACAATACGACGTTGTTGCGCTTGCGATCAAGTTTAATAACCTTGAACTCAACGGTTTGACCCTCGAACTGCGAAGTATCTTTGACTGGACGCAGATCGACCAGTGAACCGGGCAAGAAAGCACGGATACCGTTGGTCATGACAGTCATACCACCCTTGACACGACCTACGATGGTACCTGTTACGTGCTCGCCGGACTCTAGCGCCTGTTCGAGCGCTAACCAAGCGGATAAACGCTTTGCACGGTCGCGGGACAGAATGGTATCGCCATATCCGTTTTCAAAAGCATCAATTGCTACGGATACAAAATCACCGGGCTCGACCTCGAGTTCGCCTTGGTCATTGTGGAACTCTTCGATAGGAATGAGGGCCTCGGATTTGAGACCTGCATTGACGAGTACGTAGTTATGGTCAATGCGCAGAACCTCGGCAGAGATTACCTCGCCTACTTTGAGATCCTGATCCTGTACGCTTTCCTCGAACAAGTCGGCGAAGCTCTCGCCGCCCAACACATCGTTAGTAGAAATTTCAGAACTGGAAGAGATGGAGGACATTAAATAAATTCCATCAGCCTTAATGGCTCGTTAAATGACACACCGAAAATCGGTGGAGTGAAAAAATAACCAATCAAATAGCACACCAAAACATGTGATATGTTGGACGCACTATTCAATTGACCCCTAAAACCAATACCTAAAACACGTGGGGTTTACCTATACAGCCTATACACGCTGATTGGCTATAAACCTGCCCATACGTGAAATTTAGGTTTTGATATTAGACCAGCATGCAAGCACCTGTGCAACCGTTTCGTCAATACTTAAGTATGAGGAATCGATGATGCGCGCATCTGTGGCCGGCTGCAATGGTGCAATCGTACGATTTTGATCGCGGTCGTCGCGTGCTTTCAGGTCCTCTATTACCGACTCCATTTTAACAACAACCCCTTTATCTATCAACTGCTTATGCCGCCTGCGAGCGCGCTCCTGCACATTGGCAACCAGAAAAATTTTGAGGGCCGCGTTTGGAAAAACCACTGTGCCCATGTCGCGTCCATCGGCCACTAAACCGGGCGGCTGACAAAAATCGCGCTGCCGTTGTAAAAGCGCATCACGCACGAGTGGATAGGCGGCTACACGTGATGCATTCAGACCTACTTCTTCGCGGCGTAGTTGATTTTCAACCTCGTGACCTGATAGCCAGACACCTTGGGCATCAAAACGCACATCCAATGCACTGGCCACGTTGGCTACGGCTTTGGGGTTATCTAAATCAACTGCCTGCTGCTGAGCTGCCAACGCGGTTAGCCGGTATAAAGCGCCGCTATCGAGCACGTGCCAATCCAAATGTTCTGCCACTCTTTGCGCTACAGTTCCTTTACCTGACGCTGTAGGCCCATCAATAGTTATCACGGGAACAGTACTCATGTGCGCACCAGCTGTTCAAATACAGAAAAATAATGTGGGAAAGTCTTGCTCACGCAATTAGGATCTAAAATAGTGACCTGTGCAGGAGCGAACGCTGCCAACGAGAAGCACATCGCTATCCGGTGGTCATCGTAGGTAAATATCTCGGCATCCTGCCATTGTTCTTGTGCGATGGGATAGATCCGCAACCAATCTGGCCCTGACTCTACACGCCCCCCCAAGCGCTGCAACTCGGTTTCCATAGCATGGATGCGGTCAGTTTCCTTGACCCGCCAACTGCCTATATCGCGTAACAAACAAGGGCCATCAGCGTACATCGCCAGCGCAGCTGCCGTCATAGCAGCATCGGGTATCAAATCAAAGCTCAGGTCAAAAGCACGCAATCGTTGACCCTGAGCAACCTCGATTCCTTGGACTATCATGCCTTGGGGTTGAAACTGTACCTGCGCACCCATAGACTCGACCACCTGGGCGAACTGCACGTCACCTTGGACCGAGCTACTGCCTACCCCATCAATGTGTATCGGGCCACCACCAATCGCACCTAAAGCAAGAAAATAAGACGCCGAAGAAGCATCACCCTCGACGTGGTAATCTCCTGGCGAGCGATAGCGGGCTTGGGCTGGCACGATAAACCGCTGCCAATCCTCGTGCTCTACCTCAACACCAAAATCAGCCATCATGGCCAATGTGATTGCAATATAAGGCTGGGAAATCAAGCGTCCCGACACCTCGATCTGCACAGGACGTCTGGTCTCTTGGCTGATAATAGGTGCCGACATTAATAATGCAGTTAGAAACTGACTCGAGACATTGCCCTTGACCTGAAATACATGGTCAGCGTTTATGCTGGCGGCGGTAATATGCAAAGGTGGATAACCCTCAGCACCTAAATAATTGATTTGTGCACCTCCGGCCTGTAGCGCACTGACCAGATCGCCAATCGGGCGCTCATGCATTCGCTCTATCCCTGAGAGTCGATAATCTCCGCCTGCCCACGCCAACGCTGCAGTTAACGAACGCATCGCTGTACCCGCATTGCGTAAATACAATTCGGCCTGCGGGTTTAATTTCCCCCAGCCACCAGTGATTTCATAGGTAGTAGGCTCTATCCGTTGCGCCTCGACCCCTAAACGTTGTAATGAATCCAACATCACCTCAGTGTCATCGGATTCAAGCACCCCCCGCAGCTTTGTGCGCCCCTCGGCCATGGCGGCCAAAAGTAACGCTCGATTAGAAACACTCTTTGAACCAGGCAACTGCATACGGCCCTGGGCGGTTTTGGCCCGAGGCAACTGATAAGATTGTATTTTATTCATGATAACCACTCCGACTGGCCCACAAGCGTCGCGCCAAGGCTGCTCTTTCCAGGAAATCGTATAAAGATTCCTCGTCACCCTCTAAGAGTGCTTGTTCTGCTTGTGCAAAAGCCTCACGTACCTCGCGTAATTCATTTAGCACGGCTTGTTTATTGCTTAAAAATATGTCGCGCCAGACTTCTGACGAACCCGCGGCAATCCGAGTAAAGTCTCGAAAACCGCTCCCCGCGAGGTTCAAGCGCAAATCAGCATTTTCGGCACTGGCCACCTGCCACATAAATACCGCTGATAAAAAATGCGGCACATGACTGACTGAAGCCAAGACCTCATCGTGTTCGGCTGGCTCCATCAACAATACCCGTGCACCACAATGCAACCACATCTGTGTGATTAACTGCTGGGCAATAGGGTCGGTCTCTGGTGTAGGCGTTAGAACAATATTACGGTCTTGATATAAATCATCACGTGCAGCTTCAGGCCCTGTTTTTTCAGCACCCGCAATAGGGTGCCCGGGCACAAAACGCGGATAATGCTCTTTTAATAACTCCTGAGCCAAACTCACAACATCAGCCTTAGTACTGCCTACATCGGTAATCACCGTCGTTGGTTTCAGATGAGGATATATTTCCCTGAACAAAGCCGCGCTAGCACGCACAGGGGTTGCTAATACGATGACATCTGCTTTGGCTGCTGCGTCGGCCACACTAGCTTGGGTATCAATGAGTCCCAGATCTTGGGCTTTGCGTAAAGAATTAGCGTCGCGCCCAACACCCACTACGCACTGCACAACGCCAGCCGCTTTGAGGGCAGCTGCTAATGAGCCACCTATCAAACCTGGCCCAATAAGCGCAAGCGTAGAGATACTGAACGATGATGATGGCTTCATGCTTTAAATCAAGACTGCTGGCGAGGATAAGAACCCAAGAGCTTGAAAAACGCTACGTCTTTCTTGAGCTCTGCGCAGGCAGCTTGGACTGCCTCATCCTGGTAGTGGCCAAGCACATCTACATAAAAGTAATATTCCCAATCACCTGTGCGGGCAGGACGTGATTCGAATCGGGTCATGGATACACCGTGCTTGGCCAACGGTGAGAGCATTTCATACACCGCACCAGCACGGTTGGGAACAGCTAAAATCAGGCTGCTTTTATCATCCCCCGAAGGCGCGTTAGCCACAGGACCCAAAGCCAAAAAACGTGTACGATTTTGCGGGTCATCCTGGATGCCTTGTTCTACTACCTGCAAACCCCAACCCTCTGCAGCCTGAATTCCAGCGATGGCAGCGACACCAGGCTCTTCGGCGGCTAAGCGTGCTGCCTCGGCGTTACTGGCCGCTGCAGCCCGAGGAATATTGGGAAAGTTTCTGCTCAGCCACTGTTGGCACTGCGCCAGGGCTTGAGGATGCGCCATAATACGCTGTATGTCATCTGCTCGGCCGCTTTTGTTCAACAAATTATGTTGGATATGGATCGAGCGCTCGCCGATGACCTTTAATGAAGTATGCAGCAATAAATCGAGCGTACGATTAACAGCACCCTCGGTAGAGTTCTCTACCGGCACAATGCCATAATCAGCCTGCCCGGCCTCAACCAGGCGAAAAACCTCGTCAAAGGATGGGCAGCTGCGCTTTTCTAGATAATGGCCAAAATGCTCTAATGCAGCCTGCTCAGAAAAAGTCCCCTTGGGTCCAATATAAGCCACCCGAGGAACTGATTCTAAACCCCGACACGCTGAGATAACCTCGCCCCAAATAGAAGAGACTGAACCGTCTTGAACGGGTCCCTGGTTAAGCTCGATGAGTCGCGCTATCACCTGTGCCTCGCGCTCAGGGCGCAGTATGGGTTCATCTTGAGAGACTCCTTGCTTGAGTCGCCCTATTTCGAGAGCGGCTTGGGCACGTTCATTGAGCAACTCGAGAATCTGCTTATCAATCGCATCAATTTTCTCGCGCCAGGGCTGAAGACGTTCTGGAAGAGTTTTAGCCATGTTCTTTTTCAAAATCTTGCATGAATTGTACGAGCGCCTGAACCCCTTTTAATGGCATTGCATTATAAATAGATGCGCGCATTCCACCGACAGACTTATGCCCTTTTAATTGCAATAAGCCTGCCTCGGCAGCCTTTTCAAGAAACAGCCCATCGAGCTGTGCATCATGCAACTGAAAAGGAATATTCATACGTGAACGCACGCTGGGCTCTACGGTATTGCTGTAAAAATCAGATTTATCAATCGCCTCGTACAGAATCCGTGCTTTTTCTTTATTACGACGCTCGATCTCGGCCACCCCGCCTTGCTGCTGCAACCATTTAAAGACCAACCCTGCTACATAAATAGCAAAAGTCGGAGGGGTATTTACCATTGAACCTTGTTGTTCAAGTAAGGCGTAATTCAGTGCTGATGGGCATTGTGGAAGGGCATGACCCAGAATATCCTTGCGCACAATGATCAGTGTGAGACCCGCAGGGCCGATGTTTTTTTGTGCACCTGCATATACGGCAGACACCCGGTCAAAATCAATGGGCTGTGACAAAATATCCGAAGAAGCATCCATTATCAGCGGGATATCTAGCTCGGGCCAATCGGCGAACTCAACCCCACCCACGGTTTCATTACTACAGGCATGGACATAAGCCGCCTGCTCATTGATATCCCAGCCACTGGGCTCGGGAAACCAAGTATAAGGAGCATACTCTTTGCCATCGATTTCACGTGCTTGGTTTGAGCTAGCAGCCAAGCGAACTGGACCGATACGCTGTGCCTCTTCGAAGGATTTCTGAGACCAACGACCTGACACAATGTAATCAGCCGTTTTATCTGCGCTACGCCCCAAGAGGTTAAGAGGGACCAAAGCATTCTGAGCCTGTGCGCCACCTTGGGTAAAAAGCACTGCAAAATCATCCGGGACGGCCAACAATTGGCGCAAATCCTGTTCGGCCTCTGTAATAATCTGCTTGAATTGGGGCCCCCGATGACTCATTTCCATCACAGACATGCCACTGCCGTGCCAGTCAGTTAGCTCGGCAGAGACTTGTTGCAATACTTCAAAAGGCAACACCGCGGGACCCGCTGAAAAATTCCAAGGTCGCATAATAGTTCTTGATAATTAATAATTTAATTTGTTATTCGTCCGAATCATCATCCTGACTCGGGGCTTCATCGGGTGATGAGGACTCAGTAGGGGTATCTGCATCAACGCTATCGTCAGCGCTGTCATCCTCATCAGCGTCTACGGCGTCTTCAACGTCTTGTTCTAACACACGATAGACACCAGACAAACGCCCCCCTTCGTCGACATTAATCAAAGTCACGCCTTGGGTAGCCCGACCCATCGCACGGATTTCTTCGACTCGGGTACGTACCAATACGCCCATGTTGGTGATCAGCATAATTTCATCTGAATCATCCACCAGCACCGCCCCTACCAGCGGACCATTGCGTTCGGAGCACTGAATAGCGATTACACCTTTGGTGCCACGGTTATAGCGTGGGTACTCGGCCAGGGAAGTGCGCTTGCCGTAGCCATTTTCTGTGGCTGTCAGCACACTATAAGAATCATCCTGAGCAACCACCATGCCAATCACTTGCCGGCCCTCTTCCAAGCTCATCCCACGGACACCGCGCGCAGTTCGTCCCATCGGGCGAACATCTTGTTCGTTAAAGCGAGCTGCTTTGCCATCGTCAGAAAACAGCAATACATCGTCATTGCCTGAGGTCAGCTGAACACCAATCAGATAATCATCCTCGAGCAGTCCGACGGCAATAATGCCCGCACGGCGTGGATTTGCAAATGCCGACAGTGCGGTTTTCTTGACGGTACCCTGAGTGGTCGCCATGAAAACAAATTGGTCATCTGTAAATTCTTTGACAGACAGTACGGCCGTGATCTTTTCCTCGGGCTCGAGGGGGAACATATTAACGATTGGACGTCCACGCGAGTTGCGCGATCCTTGGGGAACCTCCCAGACCTTGAGCCAGTACACGCGCCCATGATCTGAAAAGCACAACAGATAATCGTGAGTATTCGCGATAAAGAGCTGATCAACCCAATCGTCATCACGGGTCGTCGTTGCCACCTTGCCACGCCCACCGCGACGTTGTGCGCGGTATTCAGATAATGGCTGACTCTTGATATAGCCCGCATGCGAAAGCGTCACCACCATATCCATTGGGGTGATCAGATCTTCTGTGTCTAGTTCAGTCGCATTATGCTCAATGAAAGAGCGGCGAGTATCTTTGCTCTTAAGGGTATATTCGTCTTTTATCGCTTGTAACTCGGTAGCAATAATTTCCGTCACTCGCTCTGGGCGGGATAAAATATCGAGTAAATCCGCAATATGCTCCATCACATCACGGTATTCGTTAACAATTTTATCCTGCTCTAGCCCAGTCAGGCGCTGCAAACGCATATTGAGAATTTCTTGCGCTTGGGTCTGACTCAAACGATAAGTGCCGTCATCCTGAATGCCATAGTGCTCTTCGAGGTCCTCGGGACGGTAAGCCAAATGACCCCCGGGGACTTGGCCATCATCGGCGCGCTGAATCATGGTGCGCACTAAACTCGCATCCCAACTACGAGCCATAAGCTCTTCGCGAGCCTCTGGAGGGGTGGGTGCGGCACGAATGATACGAATAAACTCATCAATATTGGCCAGTGCAACAGCCAACCCTTCGAGTACATGCCCACGATCACGTGCACGACGCAACTGGAAAACAGTGCGGCGGGTGACGACCTCGCGGCGATGGAACAAGAAATACTCGACCAGCTGCTTGAGGTTGAGGAGCTTGGGCTGGCCATCAACCAAGGCCACCAGGTTCATCCCAAACGTTTCTTGTAGCTGAGTGTTTTTGTAAAGGTTGTTGAGTACGACCTCGGGGACCTCGCCGCGGCGTAACTCGATAACTAAACGCATCCCGTCCTTATCGGATTCATCGCGGATATCTGCAATGCCCTCGATTTTCTTTTCTTGGACCAGCTCGGCAATACGCTCTTGCAGGGATTTTTTGTTTACCTGATAGGGCAATGCGTCTACAACAATGGCCTCGCGTCCGTTATCCATGTCTTCGAAATGAGCATTCGCACGCATAATTACGCGGCCACGCCCTGTGCGATAACCTTCGCGAACACCTGACATTCCGTAAATGGTGCCCCCAGTTGGAAAATCAGGAGCAGGAATATATTCGAAAAGATCGTCTACTGTGCAATCGGGATTCTCGAGACAATACAAACAGCCATCAACCACCTCGCCCAAGTTATGAGGAGGTATGTTGGTCGCCATCCCCACAGCAATCCCTGAGCTACCATTTACTAATAGATTGGGTAACCGCGTAGGCAAAATGCTGGGCTCAAGTTCACTGCCATCATAGTTTGGCGTGAAGTCGACTGTCTCTTGATCGATATCAGCGAGCAGCTCGTGTGCAATTTTGGCTAATCGGATTTCGGTATAACGCATCGCCGCTGCGCTATCACCATCAATGGAACCAAAGTTACCTTGTCCATCGACCAACATATAGCGCATAGAGAAATCCTGCGCTAAACGCACAATGGTGTCATAGACAGCTGCGTCACCGTGGGGGTGGTATTTACCGATGACATCCCCAACGATACGAGCAGATTTCTTGTAGGGGCGGTTCCAGTCGTTGTTAAGCTCATGCATCGCATATAGCACTCGCCGATGGACGGGCTTAAGACCATCGCGTACATCGGGCAAAGCTCGGCCAACGATCACGCTCATTGCATAATCAAGGTAGCTGCGGCGCATCTCCTCTTCCAAGGAAATCGGAAGAGTCTCCTTTGCAAAGGAATCCATAGATAATCTTTAGACGTTTAGAAGTTAGAAAAATAAGAGCGTAGGCCGTAGATATCAGCTGACAATCGGTCCCGGCTGGCATCAAGGCCCTTTAATTTGTCTTGTATGGCCTAGAATGCCATAACAAGGAAATTCTATCACTTTAAGTAAAAAGACGTATTTCTAATGCGAAATGCGCCTTACTCTTTTATTATCCTCGGAAAAAGTGGTGGGCTCTGTTCATCCGAGGGAAAAATCCCGCACCACCCCACAGTTGTTGCCTAAACCCAACATTTAAGGCTGTTTCCGCGGTTTTCTACCAAGTTATCGCCCAGTTATTGGCTTTGAGCTTAGCTAATCTCGACGAAATGTCTTAACATTTCAGCTAACACAGAAGAAACCCAGCGCAATTCTTTGACCCGTTCAATAGCGTTGCTATACTGGTTCCGTTATTTTTATATGCGGCGGGGGTTCGCTGCGGTCACTTAACAGCATCAGCTCAACGAGGAGAAACATGAATAAACCCTCCAAAATCGCACTTGCACTCGCCTTCGCGGCAGCCACAGCCTCTGGTGCTGTGTCCGCCCAGACTGGCGAGGTGAACAACTGGCAAAACCCATTCGGGGATGTATGGCGTAATGGCACAGGTGAACTGTGCTGGCGCACCCCTTTCTGGACACCTGCAACCGGTATTCCTGGTTGTGACGGCGTACCCGTCGAAGAAGAAGTAGTCGCAGTAGTCGAGCCCGTAGCAACCAAGGTCGTACTCAACGCTGACACCTTCTTTGACTTTGATAAAGCCAACCTCAAGCCCGAAGGCAAAGAGGTGCTGAATCAGGTCGCCGACGAAGTTCGCACCATGGATCTCGAGGCAATCATTGCCACCGGTTATACCGACTCCACAGGTCCTGAGGCTTATAACCTGAAACTTTCTGAGCGTCGTGCCCAGTCAGTTAAAAACTATCTCGTAGAACGAGGCGTTCCCTCTAATTTGATCTACACCGAAGGAAAAGGTATGGCTGACCCAATCGCATCCAATGCGACTCGCGAAGGCCGTGCACTTAACCGTCGCGTAGAGATCGAAATTGTAGGGATTCGCGAAGAATAATCGCACCGCACACGAACCTGCGCATAAAACGCTACAATAAAGGCTCCACTATCGTGGGGCCTTTTCTATTTGCAAGACAATGAGTGTGCCATGACAACAAACAGTAGCTCAACCACTACCCGCATCAACGTTGATCCCGCTGAAATTGAAAAATTCAGTGCTCTTGCCACGCGCTGGTGGGACCCTGATAGCGAATTTAAGCCACTGCACGAAATTAATCCACTGCGACTCAACTGGATCTTAGAGCAGGTAGGCAGCCTACAAGATAAAAAAGTTTTGGATGTCGGCTGCGGTGGAGGCATTCTTTCAGAAAGTATGGCTCAGCAAGGCGCCGAAGTAACCGGCATTGATCTGGCCATGCGATCACTCAAGATTGCACGTTTACACAGTTTAGAAAGTGGTGTCTCGGTCGAATACCATCATAGCAGCGCCGAGGAGTTTGCCGCCCAGCACCCCGAAAAGTTCGATGTCATTACCTGTATGGAAATGCTCGAACACGTCCCAAACCCAGCATCAGTAGTCAGCGCTTGTGCCCAACTAGTAAAGCCCGGCGGATGGGTCTTCTTTTCCACACTAAACCGCAACCCGAAAAGCTTTCTTTTTGCCATCATTGGTGCTGAATACGTGCTGAATTTACTTCCTCGCGGTACCCACCACTACGAATCCTTTATCAAACCTAGCGAGCTCGCGCGTGCTGCACGACAGGCCGATCTCAAGGTACAAAAAATTAGTGGCCTATCTTATAACCCGCTAAACAAGATTTACGCTATTACTGATGACAGCTCGGTGAACTATTTGATGGCCACTACTAAAACCCCAACTCACATTCGTTAAATCATGAAAAAACTCGTCTTATTTGATTTTGATGGCACTGTGGCAGACTCCGCCCCCGACTTGGCCAATAGTGCTAACACCCTACGTACCGAACGCGGTATGGAACCTCTCAGTGTCGATTATCTACGACCCTATGCCTCGATGGGTGCGCGGGGTTTAATTTGGGCAACCTTGGGATTAAAGACCGATGATCCCGATTACGACAGGGTACGTGACCAGTTTCTACGCCACTACGAACAAAACCTAGACGTAGACACGGTACTGTTTGATGGGATGGGTGCATTATTACAACGTTTAACTCAAAACAATATCCCCTGGGGCATTGTCACCAACAAGGCTGAATACCTGACCCGCCCTATCATGCAGCATTTAGGCATCAGCAACGATTGTGCGGTACTCGTTGGTGGTGATTCCACACCTTATTTAAAGCCCCACCCAGCAGCTCTGTTTCGGGCTGCAAAGCTGTTTGATATCCCTTGTGAACAATGCATTTACATCGGCGATGACGAACGCGATATTGTCTCAGCCCAAGTAGCCAATATGGCATCAGTGGTAGCTGCATATGGGTATTGCCAATTTGATCCTGCCAGCAAAGACTGGGGCGCAGATGCTATTGCTAACCACCCCGATGAGATTTTTGCCATCGTCGAGCAGTGGATGAATGCGCTCCATCCACGCACCACAAAGGTTGCCTGAGCTTGACAATTTACAGTTTTATATTTAAAATCATTGGTTCCTGCACGATTTATACGGCATGATTAGTTTGACTATTTTAGCTTATAAATTGTGCTAGCAACTCGCAAAGCTTTAGGCTTTGCCATGGCGGGGCCGACCTGGCTTCGACGTGGGTCACA
>Ga0209487_1000469_pt1 | contig 36988 bp, 34 predicted proteins | sample Poulit2012_FD_187524 | JGI IMG/M metagenome (GOLD analysis project Ga0209487, IMG submission 187524) | Agricultural soil microbial communities from Georgia to study Nitrogen management - Poultry litter 2012 (SPAdes) (version 2) | ecosystem: Environmental > Terrestrial > Soil > Agricultural land...
TTTACGGAAGTAACAAAGACCCATCCCCATAACTTAAGAACCTAAAGTCATTTTTCATAGCGTAGTCGTATACTTTTCTCCAATCCTCGCCCAGTAATGCCGCAACTAACAATAATAGCGTAGATTGTGGTTGGTGGAAGTTGGTGATTAATCCATTAATAATTTTGAATGTATAACTCGGTGCAATGATGATTTCTGTTTCTATAATTAAATGATCTAGGTTATTTGCTTTCATCCACTCAATGAATGCAAGAAGTGTATCTTTTGGAGCATGTATGTTTTCTGTTTCGTAAGGCTCCCATTGAGTTATTTTTAGCTCTTTATTTGTAATGTTTGGATGGTTTAAGATTTTATTTCCCATCCAGAATATACTTTCCAAAGTACGTGTAGCTGTAGTGCCGACGCTTATAATCGGTTTATCTATATTGAGCAATAAACTGTTTAAAAATACTAGATCTATGGTCATCCACTCTGCATGCATAATATGATTCTCCATAGTTTCGGAGCTTACTGGTTTAAAAGTACCAGCACCAACATGTAAAGTGGTGAAGAGAGATTCTATGCCGTTCTCTTTAAAATTCTCCAGCATAGTGTCAGAGAAATGCAGTCCAGCTGTAGGTGCTGCAACCGATCCTTCGTGTTTGGAGTATACTGTTTGGTAATCTATAGTGTCGTTCTCTTCAGCTTTTCGTTTTATATATGGTGGTAATGGTGTTACTCCTGCTACTTCTATAATTTCTCCTATACTAATGTGATTAGGCGTCCAACTTAGTTCTACTAAATAAGCACCAGGTATTCTTTCTACCAATTCGGCTTTTAGTTCTACCTCTACTCCATTTATTTGTAGGGTTTTATATAAAAACTGTTCTTTCCATTTATTGGCATTTCCTACAAAACACTTCCAAATTGCCGATCCCTTTTGCTGTAAAAAAGTGGAGTAGTCAATAAATTCGCCTTGTGGTTCCAATAAGAATAATTCTATAAGAGCTCCGGTTTTACGTCTAAAATGGATGCGTGAGTTTATGACACGCGTATTGTTGAAAACCAACACAGCGTCTTTAGGAAGATGGTCCGACATCTTAGAATAGACATCATAAGTAATCGTCCCTTTATTGTAAACCAATAATTTCGAGCTATCGCGTGGATGTAATGGATAAGTCGCTATTCGCTCATTAGGTAAATCGTATGTAAAATCCTTAATGGATATATTTTTTGGATGCATGCTGCAAAGATGTAAAATCTTAAGATTAAATTCTAGTTAGAAGGCAGGCTTTGTTTCTAGAAATCTTATCACATTTTGTACCTTTCGGCTTCAAAATGCGAATTATGACAGTAAAAGAAAAAGTTGCTTCCCTTAGGGAAGAGATGAAGAAAAATAATATTGAAGCATTCATAGTCTATTCTGCCGATCCACATATGAGTGAGTATTTGCCTGATGAGTGGCAGGAGCGCACTTGGTTATCAGGGTTTACAGGATCTGCTGGTTTTGTTGTGGTAACCTTGGATAAAGCAGGCTTGTGGACCGATGGACGTTATTTTACTCAAGCACCGGTAGAGCTAGAAGGCTCAGGAATCGATTTGTTTAAAGATGGTGTAGAGGGAACTCCAAACTATGTAGATTGGATCATCTCGAAAACCTCTAAAAATGCAAAAGTAGCAGTAAATGCTTTGGCAACTTCCAATGCTAATTGGGAAAAGGTAAAAACAAAGCTAGAGAAAAATGACCGTGAATTGGTAAACAAACCACTGCTTAAAAATATATGGACAGATAGAGGGGAAAAGAGTAAAAACCCTGTATTTGTACATCCAATAGAACGTGCAGGTCAATCGGTAGTCGAAAAATTAAGTGCTATTCGTAAAAAAATGAAGCAGGAAAATGCTACCGCACATATTATTTCTAGTCTAGATGATGTTGCTTGGACCGTAAACCTTCGAGGAAGCGATGTGGATTGTAATCCTGTCTTTTTAGGGTATATCTATCTTTCTATGGAAAAGGCAGTTCTATTTGTAGATACTGACAAATTGGAGGAACCTTCTAAGAAGTTGATGCAAGAGTCGGAGATTGTAATAAAAGAATACAATAGCTTTTTCGATTATTTGAAAAACTTGAAAGATGAAGCTATCTTGGTATCAGAAAACAGCAACCAATCGATTTTTGAAGCGGTAAAACAAAACAATTCCATCGTTAAAAAACCAGTTCCTGGGAATTTAATGAAAGCCATAAAGAACGAAGCTGAGTTAAAAGGCTTTGAGTCTGTAATGGTTCGCGATGGTATAGCTATGGTAAACTTCTTGCACTGGTTAACGAACACTGTTGGCAAAGAAGAACTGAATGAATACCAAATAGGACAAAAGCTATTGGACTTCCGTAAAAAAGGAAAATACTTTGTAGGAAACAGTTTTGATAGTATTGTTGGATATAAAGGTAATGGAGCTATAATACACTATTCTGCACCAGCAGAAGGCAGTGCAAAAGTAATGGATAATGGAAGTATTTTAATAGACTCTGGCGGACAGTATTTAGATGGTACTACCGATATAACTAGAACACTTCCTTTAGGTAAGGTTTCCAACGAGTTTAAAGAAGATGCCACTCGTGCCTTGCAAGGAATGATAAGACTATCAATGGTTAAATTTCCTAGAGGAACCAAGGGAGTCCATTTAGATGTGTTGGCTAGGCAAGCTCTTTGGGAAGAAGGAAAGGATTATAATCACGGAACAGGTCATGGGGTGGGTAGCTTTATGAACGTACACGAAGGCCCGCAGAGTATTAGAAAAGATTTAAATGATGTAGATTTAGCACCAGGAATGGTACTTTCTAATGAGCCTGGCTACTATGTAGAAGGAAAGTACGGCATCCGACATGAAAACTTAATCGTGGTTAAAGAGTGGAAAGAAACGGAGTGGAATTCGTTCTATAAGTTTGAAACTTTGACTTATTGTCCGTTCTTCACTAGTATAGTTGTAAAAGATATGCTTTCGCAAGAGGAAATAAATTGGTTAAACCAATACCACAAAACTTGTGAAGAAAAACTCGCACCACATCTTAAAGGCGAAGTAAAAGAATGGTTTTTAGAAATGGTAAAACCGATTTAATATTTGATTATAATGGTAGCCTACGCTACTTAAGTCTTCGCTATTAATTGTATTCGCGTTTCTTGTTTAATAATAAGAAACGCGATTTTATTTTGTAATAGGTGTTTTTTTAATGCAAGGAAGTTGTCATCTAGAGGTAGTTGTAGGTATACCTATATTTATCATAATAAAAATAAAATAATATTTAAATCAAATCATAAACTTTTAGGTTTTATAGAAGTAACATATGTTTTTTTGACTATTGCCATACTAAAAACTTTATTGTGCGTTATTACAACCTAACTTCAACAAACAAACAAAATGAGAAAATTAAAATTAGGCGTAGTAGCACTGTCCTTAGCTTTTGTGTTTACTGCTTGTTCTTCAGACGATGATGCTAGCACAATTGCCGAAGACCATGGTTCTTTAAAAATTTCAGCTAGTGCAATTTATGGTAATTCAAGCAACAGAACAACACACAGTATTAATGAGAATATAATTCTCTCGAGCTTTTTAGTAAACATCGAAGAAATTGAATTGGAATTTGCAGATAACGATAATACTGACAATTTCTATGGAAGTGATGACGATATCGAATTAAAAGGTCCTTTTGAGTTTGACTTATTGTCAAGCGAAAGCTTTCATTTAGTGGATGTAGAAGTTCCAAATGGTGTTTTTGAAGAGATAGAGTTTGAATTTGATAAAAGTGAAAATCCAAATTCTGACTTGTATGGAAAAAGCATGCTGTTAAAAGGAGAAATCGATGGTGTACCCTTTGTTTTTTGGCATGATTTTGATGAGGAAATTGAAGTGGATTTTGAAGATAGTGGTCAAAACTTGGTAATAGACAATAACGAAATTGATATTGTAATTAATTTCGATCTTAATGCAGTATTAGCTATGGTAGACCTTACTTTAGCAACCGATAATGATGGCGATGGTAGTATTACGATTAGTCCAGAAGATGAAGATGGTAATAATGATTTGGCCGAGGCTATTAAGGAAGCTATTAAAGATCAAATAGATTTGATAGAGGATTTGTTTGATTAAGTGAACTAAGTAACATCTCTCCATGAAGTAGCTAGTTAACTCAAGCTATTTTAACAGGTAATGGTGTCCATTTTGGGCACCATTATTTATTAAATAATCTTTATAAAATCTATAATCTTTCGAATGCTCTTGACTATGTGCACTCGATACTTTACATTAAATGCTTACTTTTGTTTTTTATTTTAAACTGATTATATGGCAGAATATCCAAAAATAGCAGTGTTTGGAGGAGGTAGCTGGGCTACGGCAATCGTGAAAATGCTTTGCGAGAACTTAGAAGAAGTAGGTTGGTATATGCATAATGAAAATACAATTGCACATTTATTAGAATACGAGCACAATCCGAATTATTTAAGTTCTGTAGAATTCGATATTGACCAACTCCATCTTGGATCCGATATGAAAGCTATGGTGGATTATGCAGATTATTTGATTTTTGTAATTCCCTCTGCTTTCCTACAAACCGAGTTAAACAAGATAGAACCTGAGTGTTTAGAGGATAAAGTAGTCTTTTCTGCTATAAAAGGTATTGTACCGGAAACCAATTTGATTGTTGGAGAACACTTTAATACCCATTATAAAGTTCCTTTTGCCAAGATTGGGGTCATTACCGGTCCATGTCACGCAGAAGAAGTGGCCTTAGAGCGACTTTCTTACTTAACCTTAGCATCGGCCGATGAAGAGATTTCTCAGGTGTTAGCGAGTTGCCTGCGCAGCCATTATATAAAATGCAAGGTAAGCGATGATGTGTTAGGTTTAGAGTATGCAGCGATGCTTAAAAATATCTATGCTATTGCAGCGGGTATAGCTCATGGTTTAGGTTACGGCGATAATTTCCAAAGTGTATTGATGAGTAATGCTATTCGAGAGATGGATCGTTATGTGAAACGGGTGCATAAGACAAAGCGTAATATTAATGGGTCTGCCTATTTAGGCGATTTGTTGGTTACTGGTTATTCTATATTTAGTAGGAACAGAATGTTCGGTAATATGATAGGGAAAGGTTATACGGTGCGAAGTGCAAAGATGGAAATGAGTATGATAGCAGAAGGTTATTTCGCAGCCAATAGTGCCTATATATTAAATAAACAGCGTAAAAATAAAGCTAGAATACCTATAATAAAAGCGGTATATAAAATTCTGTATAAGAATAAAGATCCTAAAAAAGTGTTTAGAAAATTAACAGATAAACTAGACTAGTCACTACAGAAAAAGCCTTCTATATAATCAAATAGAAGGCTTTTTCTGTAGTGTAAAATCCTATTTACTCAGCAATAACGCCTCTAAACCTTGACTTTTTTAGTCTTACTTGGTTATCTTCTGTAATGCTATTTGGCGGGAAAATAAACGTCTTCTCAATCATTTTACCATCATGAAAATAAGTAACAAGATATTCATTGGTTAAAACAAATACTTGTTCGTCTACCATCTCTATTTTTCTTTTCTCGCCTGCAGGAACATTGCCTATCCCGTGTCGCATAGTTGAACTTTTATGCGTGTCGGAATGACCTCTAGCTAGGATTAAAGCCATTTCTATTGGTTCTTTTTTTAGATTCACCAAATAAATATTCCATTGCTGAAAAGCTTTTTCTTCGTTCCATTCGTTTACCGCGATTACATAAACATCGGTAGATTCCGGTACTATAATATCTTCACGCATGTTATAGTATACTTTTAAACTGACTTAAAAAACGCATATCATTTTCACTTAACATACGGATATCAGGAATCTGATAGTTCAATAAAGCAATTCTATCGATTCCCATTCCAAATGCAAATCCAGAATATACTTCTGGGTCTATACCACAGTTTTCCAAAACATTCGGATCTACCATGCCGCAACCCATAATCTCTAACCAGCCAGTACCTTTAGTCATACGGTAATCGGTTTCTGTTTCCAATCCCCAATATACATCTACCTCTGCGCTAGGCTCGGTAAAAGGAAAGTAAGATGGGCGTAATCGGATTTCCGACTTGCCAAACATCTGCTCTGTAAAGTATTGTAAAGTTTGCTTTAAATCGGCAAAGCTTACATTCTTATCGATATATAATCCCTCTACTTGGTGGAAAAAACAATGCGACCTTGCAGATATATCTTCATTTCTATATACACGTCCTGGTGAGATAGTGCGTATAGGTGGTTTGTTTTCTTCCATATGACGCACTTGTACCGAAGAGGTATGTGTACGTAATAAGATAGAAGGATCGGTTTGTACAAAGAATGTATCTTGCATATCACGCGCAGGATGGTGTTCTGGTAAGTTCAATGCCGAGAAGTTGTGCCAATCGTCTTCTACCTCTGGCCCTTCGGAAATAGTAAAACCTATAGTAGAAAAAATATCTACAATTCTGTTCCGTACAATAGAGATAGGATGACGAGAACCTATAGTAATAGGGTTCCCTGGTCTTGTAAGATCACCAAAAATCCCTGCCTCTTCTTCTTGCGACTCTAAGGTTTCTTTCCAGTGCTTAACCGTTTCCTCAAGTTTGGTTTTAAGAGTGTTTACTGCTTGTCCGTATTCTCTTTTTTGATCACCAGGAACTTCTTTAAAGGCTTTAAAAAATCCATTAAGAATTCCTTTTTTGGACAAATATTTAATGCGAAAAGCTTCTACTTCCTCTATAGAGGTTGGTGCAAATGCTTCTACTTCCTTTAAGTGTTGTTGTATTTCCTGAATCATAATTGTTATTTACCATCGACAAAAATACATATTAAATGCTGTATAATGTCTTATTTAAGAATCTGTCCATAATCAAGGAACAGTTTCATTTATTCAATGTATTTGTTTTCTACAAAATAATGAACGATTGCCTCTTTCATTAGCAGTGATTGTTCCCCTGCTTTTAGGGGTGGTAAGTTTTGTTCTAACTTATAGTGTGGCCATCCATCCTCATCAAAGAAGTCAAAAGAATAATACCCATAAGGCTCTAGCAACCTGCAAATTGCTATATGCATTAAGTTTATTTTATCGTCTTTTCTAAATCTTCTATGTAGTTGTCCAAGCTCTTGAAGTCCTACCAAATATATAATTCCATCTAAATCGAGCGCTTCGCCATCTGCGAATTGGTCGCTTAACTTGCTAACCAATAGCTCCCATTGTCGTTTTAATTCTATGTTTCTTGCCATAATTCGTTTTGCAAAGATACATTTATAGGTTTATACTTTTAGTATATTTACACAAAATCTAGCTATGAATACGCTTGACGTTATATTAGGTGGTATACTTATCATCGCTTTTATTCTGGGGTTTCGCAAAGGATTCATAGCGAATCTTCTTTCTTTTTTACGATTTTTTATAGCTGGGTATATTGCAATTTATTATGCTGCAGACTTAAAACCTTATATGCACTGGTTAGGAGAACAAGAGGATATAACCTATCAAATAGCTGCATTTATTCTTTGTTTTTTAGCAGTGAGTATTGCTTTATGGTTCTTATCTAAATTATTAACACGATTTGTTGACTTCCTTGCACTGGGGGTGTTAAATCGTTTGTTGGGTGGTACATTCAGCATATTGAAATATGCATTGCTATTGAGTTTTGTGTTATTTGCGATAAATATAATAGATAAAAATAAAACTTGGATAGAAGAAGATACCTCCGAAAACTCCTATTTATACTATCCTATTGCTTCTATTGCCCCTACTTTAATCCCAATGATATCGGATGTAATTGAGGATTTAAATGAGAATGACCTAGAAGACTCTTTTTAACTTTTGCACAGTAGCTATAGCTTTTTAATATCTTGTATTTGTACCCATCCTTCATTTCCATCGGCTAATTCAATACGAGCCCAATTATCCTCTTCGTAGGTTATGGTAACCTTTGTACCTTCGTGTAGATAATAAATATGCGAACTATTGCTTGTAGGCCCATCACGTACTTCTACTTCCTCCTCCCAAACAATAGCGTAATTTGTCTCGTTTAGTTTCATTTCCATGTAAGACATAAAAAGAGAGAAAAACACTCCTAGTAAAAAGAATATGCTACCTATAAACCAGACACGTTTTAAAGTTGGCTTTTGAGTAAAATAATACATCAAAAATAAGCAGGTCATTAAAATACTTGCTACAACTGCTAGAACTGCCCAAGTATTAGTGGTAAAAGTCTGTATTATTCCATTAAAAAACTCACTTATACTATTTTGTGGTAATGGTATAATCTCATCTACTGTAGCTTGTTGTGCATATTGTAGATTGTTCTGTATGTCTTTATTCTTTGGATCTAATTGCAATCCTTTCTCGTAATAATACACACTAGGCCCAAGCTTTTCTAATTTATAATATGCATTCCCCAGATTATAATATAAGTCTGCAGAGTGTTTACCCTGTTCTAATAAACTCTCATATATCTTTACTGCACCGTTATAATCACCATTTCGATAGGCTGTATTTCCTTTATCGAAGTTGTTTTCTGGTTGGGCTATGCAAAGTGTTGTAAAGCTTACCCACAAGACAAACCAAAAGAAATTTCGAAGTTGCATAGCTATATTATTTAATTTGTTTGTTGAGTTCTGTTATAGTTGCTACAGCCTTATCATAATTCACCTCTGTAGTGGCTACCGAAGAAGGAGCGTAGCGTGCCATTTCGCAGCTAGTGAGTAATTCGATAAGCTCTGTTGTAGCTTCGTCAGTTACATTTTTTTCTTCCAATAATGCAGTTATCTGCTCTTTGGAAATATCGTTAGTATGGATGTTAAGTTTTGCCTTCAAGAAATTATGTAACGCTAGTTCTAATGCTTCATAGAACCCCTCCTTATCCGTTTGTTTCTTTTTGGCTTTACTTAGATAGCGTCTTGCTAGTTTATCAGCTTCTCGCAATCTATTTCTCTCTGTATCGGCTAGACTAATGTTTCTCCATCTACCTATAAGAATCAATATAGGAATTGCCAAAATAGGTAAAGATAGAAGTACCCAATACCCGATTCTATGTAAATACACCTGTTTAGGTTTTATATCTTTTAGTTTCGTGTCTAATGATATAAATTTGAACTGCTCTACATCTGATAATATATTTCTAGGTGTATCTGTACCTCTACTTACCGTTGATGATAGAGTTGCAGAAGGTTCTACTTTTAATTGGAATTCTTCACTTCGCAAGGTTTTATAGGTTTCGCTATTTGGGTCAAAATAGCTGAAAGTTACAGGCCCAATAGGGTATTTTCCTGGTCTTTGTGGGATTATCGTATAGGTTTGCTCTACAGATCCACGCATTCCCGAAGCCGTTGTTTGTATATTTTCTTTTCGTTCCGGGTCGTAAACCTCCATAGAATTAGATAGTTCTAATTCAGGCAATTTTATTAACCTTAAGTTTCCACTACCATTTATTTTAAGTGTAGCATTAAATGACTCTTCGGCTACTAAAGAATCCTTTGTTGTCGAGAATTCCATTCGATAATCTCCTACAGCTCCAGAGAAGTCTACAGGTTTTCCAATGGCAGGTAACTCCTTTACGTTTATTGCTAACTTGTTAGATGCTACCGTCCTATTTATTGTATTTTTAAGTCTCCTTCCAAAGAAATCACGTCGGTTAGAAGGTACGTCAATAGGTACGTCTAGCGTTAAAGGTTCAATTATTAGCTCTCCTGTATTTTGAGGGTAAAGCAGAACTCTTTCTAGAATAATATAACGGTAATCTCGGCCTTTATACTTTCCTTCGTATACTTGATTGCTTACAGATTCTATCTCTTGATTCCAGAAACCTCTAAAGCTAGGTCTATCTAAGTAACGAAACTGTTGTGTGATATCTACATCATACGAAACATAAAGCTTGTACGTAACACTAATGGCTTCATTAAGATATGGATTGGCTTTAGAAACCTCGGCAACAATATGCACTCCATCCTCTATTAATACTGTTTCATTGTCGGCGTCCGTAGGTTGCTCTACTGCTTCGGTGACTTCAATGTTTACAGGGGTTGTTTTATATGTTTCACCATCTACTTCTATCTGAGCCTGTCCTATGGTTAGATTACCTTTCTCTAATGGTGATAAAACATAGGAAAAGCTTCTAGAGAATGTGCGTTTCCCATTCACATACTTATTGCTAACAAACTGATTAGGCCCCCCTACAACTCGAAAGCCTTCGAAGGAAGGTGGTGTAAAGTTATCTCCTTCTTTATTTAGTTTAAACTCTACGCGTAGACGCTCGTTAATGCCTAGCTTGTTTTTACTTACATTAGTCTCGAAAGTAACTTGAGCGTTTGCTGCAACAGCAAATACTACGAATAGGAAAAGTAAAAATCGTTTCATAGTCATAAAATTACCAATACTTTTCTTTATTAAGTTCTTTGCCTTTCTCTTTCTGCTCTTCTAATTTTTTCTGCAAATCTTTTTCAGCATTTTCCATTGCATTTAGCAGGTTTTCCATCTGTTCTGGCGATAGCTTTCCATCTTGAGGTACTTCTTGTTGATCTTTTTGTCCCTCTGCATCTTCGTTTTCTGGTTCGCCATCTTGTTCATCCTCTTTGCCTTCTTGCTGGTTTCCATCGTCTTCCTCTGGATCTTGATTTTCTTCGTTATCCTCATCTTGATCCGGTGTGTCTTCTGGTGTTTCAGAGTCATCGCTAGGCGACTCTGGCTCATCTTTGGCCAATTCTTTGGCTAGGGCATAATTATAACGTGTTTCTTCGTCTGTAGGATCATTTCGCAAAGCTTCTTTAAATGCCTGTTCTGCTTTTCTATACTCCTTGTTTTTCATTAATGAGTTCCCCAAGTTATGATAGGCTGCATGCTTGGCAGCTTTATTTTCTGCTAATTTTGCTGCTTCCTCAAAGCGCATCAAAGACTCTTTATACTGTCCTTGATCATAATAGGTGCTTCCTAGGTTATATCTAGAGTCCATCTGGTCGGGGTTGCCAGAAATAGCCTTTCTAAATTCAGCTTCTGCTTCAAAGAACTCCCCTTTTTTATTGGCTTTCTGTGCTTTAGCATGGGCATGCTCTGCTTTTTTAATTGCTTTCTTATCCTCTTGCGCCAAAACACTAATGGTACTAGAAATAAAAAACACTAGGAAACATCCCCAAAAAATATTTGGGCAAATCCAATTTCTATGTAATAGATGTTTTCTACTCTTCATTACTCTTCCCTTACATTAAACAAATTAAGCCTTCGTAACCAGCCCGTTTTTCTATCTAAGAATAAGGTGTCTAATACTAATAATAATAGGGCTATACCAGCAAACCACTGGTAATAGGACTTGAACTCGGTGTATTCTTCCGACTGAAATACTGACTTATCTAAACTATTAAGCAACTCATGTACAGTATTTACCACCTCTTGTGTGTTTTCTCCATCAACATATGCACCATTGGTTTCAGCTGCTAGTTTTTGCATGGTGTTTAAGCCTAATCTAGATATTACTTGTTCGTTGTTTCCATCTCGCAAATAATGCTGTAAAACACCATTTACTTTTATTGGAATTGGCGCTCCACGTTCGGTAGCTACACCAACTGTTATTATTTGTACTCCATTTGCTTTTGCATCTTCTATTATCTCATCTATTCCTCCTTCGTGATCTTCCCCGTCCGATAATAAAATCAACACTCTAGAAGTGTGATCATCTAAAGTATAGAATCTGTTTGCTAAATTTATCGCTTCAGCAATAGCAGTACCTTTAGAAGACACCATATCGGTGTGCATACTGTTCAGGAATAGCTTAGCGGTTGCAAAATCTGTGGTCAATGGCACTTGTGGAAACGCACTACCAGCATAGCCTATAATACCTATTCTATCGTCTTCTAGACTATTTATTATTTGATTAATAATATGCTTGGATTTATCCAATCGATTTGGCTTAATATCTTCTGCCAACATACTTTTGGAAACATCCAAAGCAAAAACAACATCTACTCCTTCTCTTTCTACTTTTTCTGATTTGGTTCCCATACGAGGGTTTGCCAAGGCAATAACAATCAAAGTCAGTGCCAATAGAACGCTTATAACCTTTAAAGTTATTTTAAATACAGATCGGTCCGGAGCAAGTTTTGCAAGCATAGCATTTGTAGCGAAACGCCTTTGGGCTCTTTTTCGCCACCATATTACCCATAAGTATAGAAGTAGCATTACCGGTATGGCTGCTAAAGCATAGAGATATATGGATTCTTCTAACAAATACATTTACTTTATTCTTTATATAAAACTTCTAAAAACGGTATAACGCAACAAGAATTCTAAAGTTATAAATAGCAATCCAGCTAATAGAAAAATTCTGAACTTCTCATCATAATGAACATATTGCGTCTCTTCTATTTCACTGGTTTCTAGTTGGTCTATTTCGTTGTAAATCTCTTCAAGCTTATCGGAACTGGTAGCACGGAAATATTTACCACCTGTTTCTTTTGCTATTTCTTTCATTAACTCTTCATCTATTTCCACTTGTACATTTGCAAACCTATAGCTTCCATCGGGATTTATAGCAACTGGCGACATGGCCATACCGTTGGTTCCAATCCCAATAGTATATACCTTTATTCCAAGTGCTTGCGCCATTTCACTAGCAGTATTTGGATCGATAAATCCTGTATTGTTCACCCCGTCTGTAAGCAAAATAATGACTTTACTTTTAGCGTCGCTATCTTTTATTCTGTTAATCGAAGTGGCAAGACCTAAGCCTATCGCTGTTCCATCTTTAATTTCTCCAAACTTAATATCGTATAAGGATTGAAGAAGAATGTTTTTATCGATGGTTAATGGTGTTTTAGTATAGCTTTCTCCTGCATATACCACCAAACCTATCCTATCGTTTGGTCTGTTTTGTATAAACTGTGAAGCTACTTCTCTTAGTGCATCTAAACGATTTGGACGTAAATCACGTGCTAGCATACTTGCAGAGACATCAATAGCCATTATAATATCAATTCCTTGTATGCTTCTTGTGCTTGTAGTGGTATCTACAATTCTTGGTCGTGCTATTGCAATGATTATGGCAGTAAGAGCCAGTATTCGTAAAATGACTAAAATTGGTTGTAATTTGCTTAGCCAATTTCCTTCGCCAGATTTAAAACCCTCTAAACTAGAGATATGAACTGCTGCTTGTTTTTTTCTCCAAGTTATTATTTGCCAAAGCAATAACAGGGGAAGCAGCAGGAAAAGCCAGAAAAACTCAGGATTTACAAACTCAAATCTCCCCATAATTAGTTACTAACTTTAAATTCTATAGATTCGATTATTCGATTCTTTATGGTTTCCATTTCCTCATCATTTTCTTTATATACCACTAAAACCTGGTATAAAGCAGATGGCTGATCGATTAAATATAACTCATAATTTCGAGCAGTATTAGCATCGGATTCTAAACTAAATCTTCCGTGAGCTTTTACACCTTGTGCTTGCTCACCTACTTGAAATCCATCCATTTTTACTAATAAGTTCTTTGCCCCCATTCTTTCTAATTGATCGATACTTTGATCTAAAATGTTTTCTATCGGTGGTGGATTTTCAGGGTTTTTGGTTAAGCTTTCCACCATGATGTATAACGGCAAATCTATTTTGCCTGATGTGAAGGTTGATACTTCTTTTGTGCCCGGTACTTGGAATACATAGGCATCAGTTCGTACTAGGACCTCAGGGGTTTTTATAATCAGTGGTGGATAACCATATGCACTTTCTACCCAACTTGAGTCATCAAACTCAGTGCTAGATGATGTTGTAGTGTATTGATAAATTCCATAAGCGCTAGCTAATAAAATTATAACACCTGCAAGGCTGGTTGCCCATATCTTGCGCTTTCTTTTACGCTTTTCCTCTTCTTTTTGTTTTGCAAGGATTGCTTCTTTGGTTTCCTCTTCTTGCTCTTCTGGAAGAATTTTATTGGTTTCTAAAACCATGGTTTCCATGAAAATCCTATCCTTCTCTACGTATTGTTGCTCGTGACGCATTTTAGCAAACTTGATAAGATCAGCACGCTCTAACACTTCTTTTAAGTCTCGTAAGATAGCCCTGTCAAAAGGTATATGTCCGCTATCACGAAATGCGTTTAATCGTAAAAGGAGCTCGTCGGTAGTGCTCTCTAAGGCATCTTCCGTTACTTCTCGATCTAAATAGCGTTTTACTATATTAGTAAGTTTACTATAGTATTCTTTACTGTTGTTTTGCTTTAAATAATCGGTGCCATCAAGTTCTCTAAAACTTTGGATGGCTTCTTCTAATGGTGGAAGCGATTTTTTAAGTATTGACTTTTTATCTTTTTTTCTTGCCAATAGATACCATGTCAAGAAAATTAGGAGAGCTATTCCTAAAACCCATAAAATAATTTTCATCCACGGAAGTGGAGCATTTTTTACCGGTAAAAAGGGTTTAATACTGTACATTGGTTGTGCCAAAGTATCTACTTCTACCTTGTGTACTCGCACATCAAAGCTTGGCGTACCTATGGGCTTGTCGTTGATTAAAACGAATTGCTTAGGAAGTGTATACGCACCGCTATCAAAATGGGTAATACCATAAGTTCGGCGAAGCTCAAATAAACGCTGTTTTGTTAAAGTGTCTATTGGATAAGTGTTTATAGTCTCGAAAGGTGAAAAGGTTTGACCTTCGGGAAATACCACACTCTGAATACTGTCTAGACTAACGCTAATGGTATATTTTATTTCTTCGCCATATCGGATGTCAGTCGTGTCTATACTAGCTTTTACTTCTTGAGCAAATACCTTTGAGCTTAATAGGAAAGTGGTAAACAAACACAGAAAAAGCAAGCAAAGTCTTTGCGCTTTACTAAAAGTCTTAATTTGTATTTTGTTTATTGCTGTCATTTATTTTTGTTTAAAATAAGCTAATAGTTTTTTCACATAGCTTTCTTCAACACTGCAGTTTATCGTTCCTGCTCCACTTTTAGTGAAAGCATTTTGAAAGTAATCTCTATTTTTAAAGAAGGCTTTTTTATATTCTTTTCGCATTCGTTTTGATGCGGTATTTATCATGCGATACGAACCTGTTTCTAAATCTTTAAACTGAACCATTCCTACATTCGGTATTTCAGATTCTCGAGCATCGTAAAGTCTAATACCAGTAACGTCATGTTTCTTTGCTACAATTTTTAAAGTATCGTGATAAGGAGGTGCCATGAAGTCGGAAATAACAAAAGCTATTGCTTGTCTATTTATGATATTTGTAAGGTACTCTAGAGCATTTGCAACATCTGTCTTATCACTAGTAGGCCTAAAGTTTACCAAATCTCGAATGATACGTAAGATATGAGTTTTACCTTTTTTAGGTGGTATAAAGTGTTCTATTTTATCGGAAAAGAAAATAACGCCTACCTTATCATTGTTTTTTAGAGCTGAAAAAGCAAGAGTGGCAGCTATTTCCGTGGCTATATCATGTTTGGTTTGGTTTTGTGTGCCAAAAAACTGAGAACCACTACAGTCTATAAGCAACATCATAGTAAGCTCTCGTTCTTCTTCGAATACTTTTATGTAAGGCTCATTGTATCTTGCTGTTACATTCCAATCTATATTTCGAACGTCATCACCAAACTGGTATCTACGCACTTCACTAAAAGTCATACCCTGTCCTTTGAAAGTACTGTGATACTCTCCGCCGAACATATTTTCACTTAAACGCCGTGTTTTAATTTCAATAACACGCGCTTTTTTTAGCAATTCTTTGGTACGCATACTTTAATTAGGAAATTCTAGATGAAAACGTTACTATTTATTTTGCTTTCAAATTTGAATATTATGGCACTTCGATTACGCTGATAATTTTTTCGATTATTTCTTCAGAGGTAATACTTTCTGCTTCTGCTTCGTAGGTTATTCCCACTCGATGGCGCAGCACATCCATAGCAACGGCTCGAACATCTTCTGGAATTACATAACCTCTTCGTTTAATAAAGGCATAGCACTTAGCAGCAGTGGCCATGCTGATGCTACCACGTGGTGAAGCACCAAAATCAATAAGTGGTTCTAATTCATTAAGTCTGTATTCGCTTGGAATACGAGTGGCAAATACGATATCGAGAATGTACTGCTCTATTTTCTCATCCATATACACCTCTCGGACGGTAGACTGGGCTCGTAGCACCTGCTCTAAAGATGCTACACGATTCACCTCGTTGAAATCCCCTTTTAAATTCTGACGTAGAATAAGCTGTTCTTCTTCCTTTTTAGGATAGGTAATTACTGTTTTCAACATAAAACGGTCTACCTGAGCTTCTGGCAACGGATAGGTCCCTTCTTGTTCAATAGGGTTTTGAGTTGCCATAACCAAAAATGGTTTATCTAATGGATAGGTTTCTTCTCCAATGGTAATTTGTCTTTCCTGCATAGCCTCAAGTAAAGCGGACTGAACTTTAGCTGGTGCACGGTTAATTTCATCTGCCAATACGAAGTTTGCAAAAATAGGTCCTTTTTTAATGCTGAAATCATTTTTCTGCATATTGTAAATCATGGTTCCTACAACATCGGCAGGTAATAAGTCTGGAGTAAATTGAATTCGACTAAAACTACCTTGCAAGGCTTTGGATAATGTATTTATCGCCAAGGTTTTTGCAAGACCAGGGACTCCTTCTAGAAGGATATGTCCTTGACCCAATAATCCGATAAGCAAACGCTCTACCATGTGCTTTTGTCCAACAATAACTTTGTTCATCTCCATGGTTAGAAGATCAACGAAAGCGCTTTCATTGCTAATTTTTTCATTTAAAGCTTCCATGTCTATTGAAGCATCTGTATTTTCCATGTAGAAATAAATTTACAAAGTTTACTACTCTTTTATTCTTAGGCTTGTGCAAAATGAAGAATTATGTATAAAGGTTGCGTTAATTATTGGTTAAAATCGCAGTGAATCCGACTAATACTTAAGTCTATAAGCTTTCTTTAAAATGGTTATGAAAATTTTATATTTTAATAGAGATGAAAATGTGATATTCGCAATATTACCATATTAGGTTTTTGAAATAAGAACTCGAGTTTTTTACTTTAAAATTTCCTAACAACAAATATTTTAATTTGTAGTAATTACCCATCGAAAGTTTCGAAGTTATGGTGGTTGTTTATTATAAAAATGTTATTTTTCTGCTTATGCGAACTTTAGTAATTGGTGATATACATGGAGGACTTCTAGCACTGAAGGAGGTCTTAGAAAAGGCTTTGGTAGATTCCGAAGATACACTGGTGTTTTTAGGAGATTATGTAGATGGCTGGAGTGAGTCGGCCGAAACTATTACTTTCCTAATGGAACTTCGAAAGGAAATTAATTGCGTGTTCATTCGAGGAAATCATGATGAACTACTGTACAATTATTTAAAACACGGACAAGATTTAGAAACTTGGCGAGAACATGGAGGCAACGCAAGTAAAAAAAGCTATCAGAGACTGTCAAAAAATGAAATAAAGAAACATATTACTTTTTTGGAAGATCTGAAATTTTATCATGTAGATGAAAATAACCGGCTTTATGTTCATGGTGGATTCTCTAGTCATCGTGGACCAAAATTTGAATATTATCCACACATGGTAATGTGGGATCGTTCTCTATGGGAAATGGTTTGTGCAATGGATTCAAACTTGACTCCAGAAGACCTATACTATCCAAACAGGCTTAAATATTTTCATGAAATTTTTATTGGTCATACGCCAGTTACAAGAATAGGAGAAACGGTTCCAACTAGATTTGCTAATGTATGGAATATAGATACCGGAGCAGCTTTTAAAGGTAGTTTGTCAATAATGGATGTAGAAACTAAAGAATATTGGCAAAGTACGCCAGTCTATCAATTATATGAAGATGAGATTGGGAGAAATTAGAAGAAAAATGATCTAAATAATAGTTCCATAAGCTGCTTGGAAATACTCCAAACAGCCTATGGAATGTAGTTTGTTATTAACAAAAGTTATCTAACAACCATTACAGGCATTCTAAAGTCCTGTAGCAACATATCTTTAGTAATACTTCCTATGAACAAGGAGGTTAGTTTATTTCCACCTTTGGCCGACATGATAATCATATCTGCATTCTCCTCTCTAGCATGCTTTCTAATGGAGTCTACTACAGATAAGTCTTGGCGATAAAAGTGTTTGAACGGAATATCGGTAAACTTAAAGCGTCTTGCGAATGTTGCGAACCTTCTTTCCAAATGTTCTTGCGTTTTATCTATTGCTTTTTGTCTGTCGATATACGGAAAATACACCTGTGGAATATTAAAAACATGCAAAGCTTCTAAATGACAGTCCTGTTGCTCTTTTAAATATAGGGCCATTTGAAATGACTTTGCAGAGTTTGCTGTAAAATCTGTAGGTAGAAGGATGTACTCTAAGTTGTTTTCCACTTCTTCTGGTACTAGCATCATGTGGCAGTCCAACATATTAACTAGTTTCAAGCTTACTCCACCAGTTCCTTGAAGATCGCTTTTCTTACCGAGAATAGCTAGATCGATTTTATTCTCTTTTGCGAAATAGCTTAAAATGCTTTCTGTGTAGTTATCCGAAGCCACATGAATCTCGTACTTTACACTTCCCGTATAATTGTTTTGTACAACACGGGTTAATTCACGTTCTATAATGTTTTCTAGTTGAATGTTCTCTTCTACGAAATCATCAAAAACATTATGAAGCTCCGATTGTTTTATATTATGTATAAAATCGATGTGTTCAACATTCCAAATCTGCGAGAGGTAGCTTACATAGTTTAATACTATTTTATCCATGTTGGATAAATCTAGCGCTACCATTATGCGAAAACTATCCTTTATCTTCTTCATCTTCGATTTTTGTGTTTTTATCTTTTGTATCTATTTCTTCTTGATTTTCTACCTTCTCATTCTCTATTAATTGAAGGATGTTTTTTCTATAGGTTTCTTGCTCCAATAGATTTTTTCTTCGTTCTGCTTCTTGGTAATCTTCTTTTATCCCTTTTAATAAAGAATATACCATTATAAGCAGAATAATAGCAAAGGGGAGTCCCGATATGGTTACTGCTGTTTGAAGTGCGTTAAGTCCACCACCATACATTAGTACAGAAGCAACTGCTCCTATGGAAACAGCCCAGATAACACGCTGGAACTTTGGTGTACTTAATTTTCCACCAGAAGTAATACTATCTACTACTAGGGCACCTGAATCTGCAGATGTTATTATAAAACTACAAATTAAAGTAACACCTAGTACCTTAAGCAACATGGATAAAGGGAATTTCTCGAAGAATACATATATCGCCGTAGAAATATCCTCGTTTACAGCATTTATTATAGCCGTATCACCCAATAAAATATCGTTCATACTAATCCCTCCAAAAGCAGAGAACCACAAGAAGGTTACTGCTGCAGGTAGCAGGAGTACACCTAATATAAACTCTTTAATGGTACGTCCTTTAGAAACTCGAGCAATAAAAGTACCTACGAATGGCGACCAAGAAATCCACCAACCCCAATACATAATAGTACGGATTTTCTGCCAACTTGTATCGGTAAACGTCTCGGTCCAAGTAGCCATATCTACAAAGTTTACTAAGTAGCTTCCTACATTTTGAATATAAGATCTGAATATAAATGTGGTTGGACCTAATATTAGTATAATGAGGAATATAAGAGATGCCACGCGGACATTTAATAAACTAAGTATCTTACCCCTTTATTTACACCGCTGAAAGCAGAAAGCGTAGCGATTCCTGTAATCGCTACGATAATGATTATTTGATAAAACAATGCAGTGGGAATTCCAAAAACATGGGTAAACCCAGCATTGATTTGTCCTACACCAAATCCTATGGTAGTAGCTAATCCGAAAATAGTGGTTATCACCGCCATGATATCAACCAAATCACCCATCCATCCGTAAATGCGATTTCCAAATACCGGATAGAATGCTGATCGCAAGGTGAGTGGCATTTTACGATTATAAGTGAAATATGCTAGAGATAAACCTACTACCGAGTAGATAGCCCATCCGTGAATTCCGTGGTGTAAAAAGGAAAAGTTAATGGCTTCTTGTGCAATTAGCGTTGGATCTTGACCGGCAAGTCGTGGTGGGTTAAGAAAATCTCTTACTGGATCGGCAATACTAAATAAAACTAATCCATTTCCAACACCAGCACTAAAAAGCATAGAGAACCATGCCCAGTTGCTAAATTCTGGTTTTGCATTGGCGCCGCCAATACGAATACCACCGAATTTACTAAATGCTACATATAAACAAAAAATAATGAAAATGTTTGCACCAAGAGTGTATATCCAACCTCCGTGCGTAGATACTGCATCTTGAGCTAGAGCAAAATAATGGTCTGCCTGATCTTGAAACAGTAAAGTAAAAGTAATGCTAAGTATAAGTATGGCTAAAGCTGGAATAAAAACATTCCTATTCACAACTAGCCCCAAAAATTTAGAAGATGCTTCTCTTCTAGATACTTTTGATGACATATATAAAATGATTAAATGAACAATAATAACCCGGTTTCTTAATTACTGCAGAAACTAAATAACGGGATGAAAAACAAGTAGGAAAGCAAAGTCTCCTATGATAAATTTAAAAATTGAAAAATCAACTTTGCTTCTTTACTCCCAACTGTGCAATGCACCAGAACGGTGGTGCATTGCATAGAATGCCATATTGCTGGTTCTTAAAATTAAGAATTTCAAAGGGAGTACGTATCATAAAAGTGTTTTTCTTTATTTAGAGAATCGTTAGTATAAGTAAATTATATTAAAACAGCAAATATGGCCTGTGAGATTATCATTTTTTAATAGAATAAGGATTTTGTGTGATTTTAATAATAACTTCTTTTGGTTTGCAAAATTACTAAGAGGATTATTTAATGTGCACGTTTTTATTTCGAACGGATAATTTTAAAAAAAATAAGTCCCCGACTGCAAATTCTGCAATCGGGGACTTAAAATATATAAATTATTAACTCTTACTAGTCAAGATCAAACTTGATTCCTTGTGCCAGTGGCAGTTCGGTAGAGTAGTTAACTGTATTTGTCTGACGACGCATGTAGGCTTTCCAAGCATCGGAACCAGACTGACGTCCGCCTCCTGTTTCTTTTTCACCTCCAAAAGCACCACCGATTTCTGCACCGCTAGTACCTATGTTTACGTTAGCAATACCACAGTCCGAACCTTCTACACTCAAGAATCTTTCTGCTTCACGCATGTTGGTTGTCATAATAGCAGAAGACAGCCCTTGTACTACACCGTTTTGCATAGCAACCGCATTTTCTAAATCACCGCTATATTTCAATAAGTATAATACAGGTGCAAAAGTTTCGTGTTGTACAATTTCATACTCTATAGAAGCTTCTGCAATGGCTGGTTTTACGTAGCACCCGCTTTCGTATCCTTCTCCTTCTAGTACACCACCTTCTACAATGATATTTCCACCTTCTTCTACTACTTTATCTAAAGCAGCTAAGTAGTTGTTTACAGCATCTTTATCGATAAGTGGTCCTACGTGGTTATTGGTATCTAATGGGTTTCCAATTTTTAATTGACCGTATGCCTTTACTAGCGCATCTTTTACTTCATCGTAAATGTCTTCGTGAACGATGAGTCTTCTAGTAGAAGTACAGCGTTGACCTGCAGTTCCTACAGCACCAAATACCGCTCCGATTACCGTCATTTTAATGTCGGCATCTGGCGTAACAATAATTGCGTTGTTTCCACCTAATTCGAGTAGAGATCTTCCAAGTCTTCCGGCTACTGTCTGGGCTACAATACGTCCCATACGAGTGGATCCTGTAGCACATACTAACGGAATTCTAGTGTCTTCCGATAAGTACTCACCTACTTTATAATCTCCGGTAATTAGAGAGCTAATTCCTTCTGGCAAACCATTTTCTTTAAATACTCTGGCTGCAATTTTCTGACATGCAATACCAGTTAATGGGGTTTTTTCCGATGGTTTCCAAACACACACATCTCCACAAACCCAAGCTAATGCTGTGTTCCAGCTCCATACCGCTACTGGGAAGTTGAATGCACTTATAATACCAACCACTCCTAATGGATGCCACTGCTCAAACATACGGTGCGATGGGCGCTCCGAAGGCATGGTTAATCCGTAAAGCTGTCTAGAAAGACCAACTGCAAAATCACAGATATCGATCATTTCTTGCACTTCACCTAGACCTTCTTGGAAGCTTTTTCCCATTTCGAAAGAAACCAGCTTTCCTAAAGGCTCTTTTAATCTGCGTAGCTCATCACCAAACTGACGGACTATATCGCCACGCTTTGGTGCTGGAACTGTACGCCAATGTTTAAATGCTTCGGTGGCAGTTTCCAATACTTTATCGTAATCTTCTCTCGTAGTTACACTTACTTTACCAATCACTGAATTGTCTACAGGAGAAACCGATGTGATGTGGTCTGTACCTGAAAACCATTCACTTCCCGTGGAAGTTCCTGAGTTCGACGCTTCAATACCTAACTCTTTTAAAGCTTCATCTATTCCGAATGAAGTTGCTATTTCTGACATATAAATTTCATTTTTAATTCACAGTACTGCGAATATAAACAAAATGATAGCAACCTTAAAGCTCTCACTTTGTTTTGTAGATTATCTAGATTCTATAGGTGCCTTTTGCTTGATTATTAAAAGCTTAGGTGCTCTCCACACTTAGAGCATTTTTGTAGTTCTTTATTTTCCTTAAAGTGATCGAAATGTGGTAAAAAATCTTTTTCTATATCGTGAAGTTCAAAATACACATCATGTAATTTGTTGTTGCAATTATCGCAGAACCATAGCAAGCCATCGGTAAATCCTTTGCCTGCTCTTTTTCGTTCTATTACCAAGCCTACCGACCCTGCACTTCGTTCAGGCGAATGTGGAATTTCTGCAGGGAGCAAAAACATATCTCCTGGTCCTAAGGCAATAGTTTGTTTTTCACCATCTACTTGAATGTGGACTTTGATGTTTCCTTCTAATTGATAAAATAACTCTTCTGTTTGATTGTAGTGATAGTCTTTTCTTTGGTTTGGACCTCCAACGACCATAACGATATAGTCGCCTGAGTCTACATATAAATTCTTATTTCCTACTGGTGGCTTAAGTAAATCCCTATTCTCTGAAATCCAGTTTTGTAAGTGGAATGGTTTAGATATTTTCATAACGATCTGTTTTTTCATATAAAAGTACAAAAACAAGTAGCAAACTCCCTAATGATTAGGAATAAGAAGTGAATGGTTGTAAAGCCTTAGGTGAAATGGCTTATTATTAAGGATTTGTTGTGGGAATGCTACTGTGAAAAGTTAGCAAAACAAGAGTATTATATTTTTGCTTTATGGCTTAATTCTTTTAAACACCCCTTCATTCGTTTTTCTAAATTGGCATAAGTTGGCATCTTTTTTCCGATATAGATAAAGAAAATAGCTTGCGCTGGAATATCTTTTTCGGATAAGATGTGTTTATTGGTACGATAAGTCTCTCGCATTAGTCGTTTTATCCGATTGCGATCTACCGCACGTTTAAAGTTTCGTTTAGGAGCGGTAAAAGCAACTTGATGCACCGGCCTGTCATGTGACATATATTGCATTTTAATGGGATATTTTATAATTCCCTTCCCTTTTTTAAAGAGTGCATCTATGCTAATTTTACTCCTTAAACGCTCGTCTTTGGTTAACTTATTACTCATAGCACAAACTTACGCTAAAAAACAATCCCGAAGTCTTTTAAGAGCTTCGGGATTGTTGTACTTAGTAAAATATTTGGGATTTATTCTTCTTGATATACATTGTTTTCCCAATCTATATCCGCCATCCTGCCAGTAGCATCGATAACCATAGATTGAATAGCTTTATCACGCTCTAGGTTAAACTGGTAGGTTGGATGTGCCCAAGTCCACTCTTCTAAAACAGTGCGTTCTATATTCATTTCGTTTTCTTTCACGCCATGCATCATGCGCAATGGAATATGTATCAGCTCAAGGCTATTGTCTTCATAACGGACGTATAAGTCTATTGGCATAGCAATCATTCCAATTCGCTCTAGCGTTACTTCTAAACCATTTTCACTTTTAGAAACGTCTTTTATTCCATAGTCAATTGTTTTGGTTGATTCTGCAAAATCCTCTAAATACCAGTTTAGTTCCATCCCACTGACTTTTTCGGCTACGCGTATGAAATCTTTTGGATTTGGATGTTGGAATTTAAAGTCGTGGTAGTAGCGTTTTAAGATATTGTCAAAGTTATCTTTTCCTACTATATATTCTAATTGGTTTAAGAAAACCGCTCCTTTGCTGTACGAGTTTATCGAGAACGAACGGTTGGTAACATGCCTATCGGCATGTGTATTTAATGGCTCTTCTTTGCCTGAACCTGCGTTGCTGTAATAACGAGCATAATTACTGTCTTGTGGGAAATCTTTATTTTGATCCATTACTACGTTCATTGCCTCAGCAGAGATATAGCTTGTAAAACCTTCGTCTAACCAGCTATACTTACTTTCGTTGGATGCAAGAACAAATTGGAACCATTTGTGTGCCAATTCATGTGCAGTAACACCTACCAAGCTTTCAATGGTTCGCTCACCAGTAATTAAAGTAGCCATAGCATATTCCATTCCACCATCTCCTCCTTGGATTACTGAATATTGTTTGTAAGGATATTCTCCTACTTTTTCATTGAAGAACTCCATTAAAGCAGCGGTCTTAGGCTGTAGTTTCTTCCAGTTTTCTATGATCTCTGGATTGTTTTTGTAGAAAAAGTGTAAGTCTACTCCATTTGGTCCTTCGTAGATATCGTGAATGAAATCTGTGTCGGCACCCCAAGCAAAATCGTGAACGTCTGGGGCTATAAAATGCCAAGTAAGCTTGCTGTTTTTCTTATGCTTTACTTTTTTATCAGTGTAACCATGTCCTATTTCTTCTGGATTCTGTAAATATCCAGAACCACCAATGGTATAACGGCTATCGATAGTGATTTTTACATCGTAATCACCCCATACGCTATAAAACTCTCTTGCGATATATGGGTCTGGATGCCATCCTTCTTCGTCATAAGCAGCGATTTTTGGGAACCACTGGGTCATGGAGAACGCTACACCTTCCTTGTTGTTTCTTCCCGAACGACGGATTTGTACCGGAAGTTGCGACTCCCACTCCATGTAGAACGTAGTGGTTTCTCCTGGAAGAATAGGCTCGTCTAAGTTTACTCGTAATATGGTTCCATGTACGCTATAACTGATTTCCTTTCCGTTCTGAGTAAGCTTGGTAGGTTGTGTATAACCAATTTCATGTGGCTCTAATTTCGAAATTCTATCACGTACACGAGCATCTGGATCTACAATTGTTCGAGAACGAATATCCATTTCGCTATTTGGTTGGAAAGCGTTAAGGTATAAATGATAAAATACTCGTTGTAGCGTGTCCGGAGAGTTGTTAGTATACTCTAAGGTTTGTTTTCCTACGTATTGGAAATTTTCCACATCTACATCCACCTCCATAGTGTAGTCTACGTGTTGTTTCCATCGGCCTTTATCGGAAAGCTCCTTTACATAATTGTGATATTTCTGCGCTTGGGCAGTAAACCCAATGCATAAAACAAAAATCCATAATAGGGGAAATCTGGTCATGTAATATTATTTAAATGAATTTAAAAATTGACTGTAAAGGTAATGATTTTATAACAATGATAGAGTGCAGCTAGTAATAGATGCTGTTTTTTGGCAGAACTACTATTTATCCACAATCAATGAATGTCTATTAAAACTCAGTCATACGTTTTGCTTTGCAAGCGATATACTCTTCCCATTTTTTTACCTTAAAGAATTCATCCTTATAGTGAAGCGACAGACTATTCTGTTGTTATTTTTTCAGGGTATCTATATACACCGAAAATTTATAATTCTAAGTTGTACAAAGAAGATTATCTTTATCTTACAATCGCATTACATTAAAATAAGGAATATGAGAAAGATTGTCTGGTTGTGTTATTTTGTTGCTATTGCTGGATTTGCCCAGGAATCTTATAGTTTGAAGGAAAGTAAAAAAGCACAGGAGAAGCTAAATGAAGCATATCTTAATCCCGAAACTTCCATTTTATTGGAAGAGGATTTTGAAGAGTTTATGGGTTTAGAGTTCTTTCCGATAGATGAAAAATATATTGTCAAGGCGAAATTTATCCGAACGCCAGGAGAGGAACCTTTTGAAATGCCTACAACCACAGAAAGAACACCAGTTTATGAAAAATATGCTGAGGTTCATTTTACTATTGACAATGAGGACTTGAAACTAAACGTCTATAGAGACACGAGTTTTGTAAGTAGACCTGGTTTGGAAGATTATTTATTTCTACCGTTTTATGATTTGACCAATGGTATTGAAACCTATGGCGGTGGAAGATATTTGGATTTGCGCATTCCAAGTGATGATACAATTCTCATCGACTTTAATCGAACATACAATCCCTATTGTGTTTATAATCCTAAATACTCTTGCCCGATTCCTCCAGAAGAAAATGATCTGCCCATTGAAATTCGTGCTGGGGTATTGGATTTTAAATGATTGTTGTAGTGTATTGCGTAAAGTTGTTAGGTTTAACAGGTTAATGAGCTTCTTGCTTATTTTCCTTACGAACCTTTGTAATAAAAGTGGAAGGCGATATACCCGTAACTTTTTTAAAGTTAGCGGAAAATCTACTATGAGAAGAAAAGCCGCACAAATCTGCTAGATAACTTATCTTGTATTGCAAATAGACAGAGTCTGACTTTATTAACTTCACTATATAATTTATTCGTAATTGATTGATGTAACCAGGGAAGTTAGTGTCCCAGTGTTTTCTTATAACATAGGTAATGTATTTTTGATTAACCCCTATATTGCTAGCATAATCATTTAATGAAACATCTGAATTTAAATGAAAGTTTGATTCCTCTAGTTTGTTTAATGATTCTAGAATAGTATGCTCTCTTTCTTTAGAGATATAACTGCTTTCTTCCGTAGTATCGGTTTTTATTTTATTTTCAGAGTGAGTGTTTTTGTTTAGTTCTTTAATATACTCTTGAAACTTTTTTTCACCCTTTCTTTTTTGATTAATATACCAGATCAACAAGAAAAGTAAAATGATGGATATAGCAATGAGAAGGTTGATTACTATGGATTGTCTTTGGGATATAGCTTTAGCTTTTCTTTGTTCTTTATATATAGAATTTAATAAAATATCGGCTACTTTATTATTGGCTATCTGATGTTGTGTAATAAGCTCTTGGTTTAAATTAGCATACTCGTCTGCTTTAGCCTCTTGATTATTGGCTTTATAAAATTCACTTAAGGAAGCATATACTTCTTCTAAGAGTTTAGAATTGTTGCTTTTCTTTGCAATTTCTTTTGCTTGAATAAAGCTCTCTTCAGCCTCCGATTGTAAGTTTTTTGCTAGATATATTTTTGCTAAAGAATTGTAGTAATTGCCTTTAACTCGACTCTCTGATTCTTCAAAATCATTAATAGTTTCTTTAGCTAACTCTAAATAGTGTAGGGAAGAATCCAATTCCATTAAACGTAGGTAAATATCGGACATCATGCCATAGCCATTATATAAATGATGGGAAACATTTATATCTTCTTCAATGTAATCCGATTTAAAGTATTTAATAGCATTTCGTAGGTGCTCCAATGAAAGTTGGTACTCTCCTCTAATTGCTTCAATACTAGCAATTTCATGTTCTATATTTCCAAAGAATCTTGCCTGTTTAGACTTATCTTTAATTTTCTGATTTGCTTCACTTGCTTTTGTAAGGTATTGACGGCTAGCTGAAAGCAGGTTGGTTTGTTTATGAATTGCAGAAACGTATCCGTAGATTCTTGTTAAAGCTAGATAATCTCTTTCTTTAATAGCTAGTTTCTCAGACTCTAAAAAAATATTTAAAGCCTCATCTCTAATTCCAAAATACAATAAAAGCCCTCCTTTTAAGTTTAAACTTCTTATTCTTTGTGCATCGTTTTCAGATATTTCATATAAATATTGATAGTTTTCTAAAGCTTTTTTAGGATCGGTGTTAACTAACTCTCTTGTGGTTATTCGAACAATACTGTCGTATGCACTTTCTTGAGAATGAGCGAATGTGGTTAAGCTACAAAACAATAAAATAATTGGTAACACTCTAATCATTTGAAAACTCGAATATTTTGTTCTAACAGTAAAAATACTTTGCGAATAACAAAGATGTAAAAATCTCTTTATGTAGTATAAGGACACTACAAAATAATTGATTTATGAAATTATTAGAGATTTTTTTTAATGGTATAATACTCAGGGTGTTAGCTCTCAATATACATGGTATTTTAAATAAATTCAATATCCTATTAAACCATCGATAATATTAATGCTATTGGACTTATGTTATTTGTTGATACTCTCTTTCGTTATTAATGATAAATAAGAACGAGACCCTTATTTAAGCTATTTATTTTAAAATATAAATCTCACTTAAATATCAAGTTTATCTAGAGGTAGACATCAAGGGTATTGATATTTCTAAAGGCAAAAGCCACTTACAGTGAATGCAAGTGGCTTTTTATTTTAAATTGTTTTATAGGCTGACTTCTTATTTAGATAAACGCTCTGCCATGATTAAAGCGTTATAAAGGTTTACCATTTTTCCTGATTTGGAAGCTTCTTTAAATGGTATCTTGTTAGAAGAATTTCCACCTAAAGCCACATCAATTTCAGGCTGTAATCCACTTTCCATGATTACTTGTTTTACCTGTTTAGCAGATAGTTTTGGGAAGTGTGAGCGAATTAAAGCAGCCACTCCAGCAACATTCGGTGCAGCCATAGAGGTACCTTGTAAAAACTCGTATTCATTTAGTGGTGTAGTAGAATATATTTGTACTCCAGGTGCAAACACATCTACATGTGTTTTTCCGTAGTTGGAAAAGTTAGCTAGTAAGTTTTCTCCATACTCAAAGTTTAAGGCTCCAACGGTTAAGAAAGTTTCGCCCACTACTCTGTTTTCATCGATGATAATGTCGTTAGGATATACTTGAATGGTATCTAAATCATAGGCATCATTTCCAGCGGCATTTACTATTAACACGTCATGGTCTGATGCATATTTAATAGCATCCCACACCCATTCAGGGTTCGTAGCAAAATACTTTCCAAAACTTGTGTTGATTACCTTTGCACCATTGTCTACTGCATAGCGAATTGCTAAAGCGATATCTTTATCGTACTCATCACCATCTGGTACAGCACGTAAAACCATTAACTCTACATTATCGGCAACACCGTTCATCCCTATGCCGTTATTGCGTGTAGCACCAATAATTCCACCTACATGCGTACCATGTTTTGCGTCGGCTTTCTTTGGATCTGGACCACTTACTTGATTATTTCCGTAATATGCATCGCTAAGGTCATGCAGATCGTCGCCTAACACACTGCGAAAATCCTCCTCTAAGTTAAAGTGGGAGTTGATTCGACCTTGATAGTATTCTTTTCCTTCTTGTAGACCTTCTAGCATTTCTGCAACACTACTTCCGCTACGTTGCATCATTACAGAAAGCATATTTACTTGCATTTGTTGGTCTTCATTTTCTGCATCAAAGCTTTCTAACTGTTTTGCGGTGTAGTTCTCTGTTCCGAACTTCTTGGTTAAAGCTTCATGAATTGGTGTTATCCCTTCTATAATTTGACTGAAGTAGCGAGCTGAAGTTTCTGCTTCACTAAACTCTTTTTCATAATCTTTTACTGCGTCTTTATAGAGTTTATACTCATCCAAGTCTGCGATTGCTGTTGGGTCGGCATCTTCGTACTTAGGTCTTAGCTTTTTAATTATACGTGTGTACTCCATTGCTTCTTCTACAATATCGCCTAGGAAGTTCCACCCATGAAGGTCATCTATATATCCATTTTCATCATCGTCTATACCATTTCCAGCTATCTCCTTTTTGTTTATCCAAATAACGTCTTTTAAATCTTCGTGCTCTATATCAATTCCGCTATCAATAACAGCTACAATGACGCTTTCGCCTTTTTGGTCTTTTATTATTTCATTATACGCCCTATCTACACTCATACCTGGGATGGTATCTTGAATTAGGTCGGCAAATCCCCAGGTTTTAAGCTCATCTTTGGTTAATGGAGTGTTTTTTTTGGTGACGTTGCTGATGTCTGTGATAGGTGCAACGTCTATTACCATTTTTGATGGGCCACAGGCTACCAGAAAAGCAATGGAAGCTGTTGTAAACAATAAATTTCGAAGTAGTTTCATAGATATGTTTATTAAAATAATTGATTGCTTGTAAAAGTTTCTTTTAATCGCACGCCTTTTTCGGTGTGATGCACGGTTATAATTTCGTTGTATGGATCGTGTCCTAGAATAAGATAATATCCTTCATCAGCAGCTTTATTTAAAAAGGCTTCTTTTTCATCTACTGTAAGAAGTGGTCGTGTATCATATCCCATAACAAATGGTATAGGTAAATGTCCTACAGTGGGGAGTAAGTCCGCAACGTAAACAAAAGTTTTTCCTTTATGTTTAAAGTGTGGAAGCATTTGTTTGTCGGTATGTCCATTTACAAACCAAAGTGCGAAATCCATTTCTTTTGCCTCTTTAAAGTTTCCTTCTTCTGGTTCATCAATAAACTTAAGTTGACCGCTTTCTTCTATGGGCAAAATATTCTCTTTAAGGAACGAAGCTCTTTCTCTTCGATTAGGTTTGGTTGCCCACTCCCAATGAGATTTATTGCTCCAATAGGTAGCATTTTTAAAGGCGAGTTCATAACCTGTTTTATCTTTATTCCACTTTACAGCACCTCCACTATGATCAAAGTGTAAGTGAGTGAGAAACACGTCGGTTATATCATCTGGATGGAATCCATGTTTTGCTAAAGATTTTACTAAAGAGTCATCACCGTATAGAAAGTAATAGCCGAAGAACTTCTTGCTTTGTTTATCGCCCATGCCTGTGTCGATAAGCGTTAGTCTATTTTCATTTTCGATTAATAAGCAGCGCGTAGTCAATTCAATCATATTTCTTTCATCAGCAGGGTTTGTTCTTGTCCATAGAGTTTTTGGAACTACGCCAAACATAGCGCCTCCGTCCAACTTAAAATTCCCTGCTAACACACTGTATACTTTCATATCAATAGCTACTAAAATGTATAAGCAAGCAAATTACTAAATGAACGAGAGATTTGGAAAGGAGTTTGAGGTTTATTTTGCTTCTATGTGTAATGTACAGAACAGTTTTTTGCTTCGCTTCAGAGAGCAGCTTTTTAAAACAACAAGTTGCTCTAAAAAGAGGATATTGCTTTGCAAACCGAATGGTTCAGTTCGATATGGGGGAAACTTATCCGCTTTGGTACTTGCCCTAAACACTGCTCTAATCAAAAGTAATTTGCCTCTTTTAGATACTCCACTTTTGTTGTAAATAAAAATGTCTCTAAAACTCCCCCTCGATTATTCCATTAAAACCCTTAAGTTTGAAAAAGTAATTTGCTAAAAGATGAAGTTATTTGTAATTAAAAATAAAAAACCCAACCTAAATTTTCTTTGGCTGGGCTTGTTTGTATTTGTATTAACTGCTTGCTCTAAAGACAAGTCAGAGATAGAATGTTTGACTTGTACTGGTGAAGCAAACATGCCTTTTGAGTTATGTGAAGATGGCGATGGTAATGCAACAGTCAATGGGACATCTACCCGTACAGACTATCAAATTTACCTATCCGATCTTCAAAAAGAAGGGGTTGTTTGCGATTAGTCATTAAGTTTTAAAACCGCCAAGAATGCTTCTTGAGGGAGCTCTACGTTCCCTACATTTCGCATTTTCTTCTTTCCTTCTTTTTGTCTTTCTAGAAGCTTACGTTTTCTAGAAATATCTCCACCATAACATTTTGCAGTAACGTCTTTACGCAATGCCTTTACTGTTTCTCTAGCAATTACTTGAGAGCCAATAGCTGCTTGAATAGGAATATCGAACTGCTGTCTTGGAATTAATTCACGTAGCTTTTCACACATTCTTCTTCCTATATCATATGCATTATCTGTATGTAATAGAGAGGATAGTGCATCTACTGGATCACCATGAAGTAAGATGTCTACTTTTACTAGTTTTGATTCTCGCATTCCAATAGGAGAATAGTCAAAAGAAGCATAGCCTCTAGAAACGGTTTTTAATCGGTCATAGAAATCAAAAACAATTTCTGCCAACGGCATATCGAAGCTGAGTTCCACTCGGTCGGTGGTCAGGTAAACTTGATTGGTAATTTCACCTCGTTTTTCAATACATAAAGTCATTACTCGACCAACGTATTCTGCTTTTGTAATGATAGAAGCTTTGATATATGGTTCTTCTACACGATTTAATATCGCAGCATCTGGTAAGTCAGATGGGTTATTTACTAATACAGGTGTATCTGGATCGGCATTGGTATAGGCATGGTAGGAAACGTTTGGAACGGTGGTAATTACCGTCATATCAAATTCACGCTCTAAACGCTCTTGAATAATCTCTAAATGAAGCATACCTAAGAAACCACAGCGGAAGCCAAAGCCAAGTGCTGCTGAACTCTCTGGTGTGTAAACAAGCGAAGCATCGTTAAGTTGAAGCTTCTCCATAGAGTTTCTAAGTTCCTCGTAATCGTCGGTGTCAACAGGATAAATCCCAGCAAATACCATTGGTTTTACATCTTCGAATCCTGCAACCATGTTTTGCGTTGGGTTATCGGCATCGGTAATAGTATCACCAACCTTAACCTCTCGCGCTTCTTTTATTCCGGTAATTAAGTATCCAACATCACCTGCACTGATTTCCTCTCGCGGAAATTGCTTTAATCGCAACGTACCTACTTCATCGGCATAATAGGTTTTCCCTGTAGCCATGAATTTAATATGCTGGTTTTTCTTAATCTTTCCGTTTATTACTCTAAAGTAGGTTTCTATTCCTCTAAAAGGGTTATAAACCGAATCGAAAATCATAGCCTGTAAAGGTTCATTCGGATCACCTTTTGGCGCAGGTACACGCTCTATAATTGCAGCTAGAATTTCATCTATACCTATTCCAGACTTTCCACTAGCAGGAATTACTTCCGAAGGATCGCAGCCTAATAAATCTACAATATCGTCCGTTACCTCTTCAGGGTTTGCCGATGGAAGATCGATTTTATTTAGGACTGGAATAATCTCCAAGTCGTTCTCTAATGCTAAATAAAGGTTAGAAATAGTTTGTGCTTGTATGCTTTGAGCAGCATCTACTATAAGCAATGCACCCTCGCACGCAGCAATAGATCGAGAAACTTCGTAAGAGAAGTCTACGTGTCCTGGTGTATCAATTAAGTTAAGAACGTACTCCTCACCTTTATATGTGTAGTCCATTTGCACCGCATGACTCTTGATAGTAATCCCGCGTTCCTGCTCCAATTCCATATTATCTAAAAGCCTATCCGATCTATCACGAGAAGCAACAGAATTGGTTTGGTCTAGTAACCGGTCTGCCAAGGTGCTTTTCCCATGATCGATATGCGCAATGATGCAAAAGTTTCTAATATTCTTCATATGCTTATCCTAACAATAATTTAGTCTGCAAAGATACGAAAATCTAAGGGTTATATGGATATTTAATTTAAGCTATCCGTATTTAATGTTTCGGATATAGGTTTTGAGCTTAAATTCTGTGAAAGTTTTGCCACATTTTATATTTTATTTTTCCAAGACCAAAACAAGCCGTAATTTTGCAACGATTATGGTAAAAATAGGAGATATAGAATTAGGCGAGTATCCATTGTTGTTAGCACCGATGGAAGATGTTAGTGATCCGCCGTTTCGAGCACTTTGCAAGGAGCAAGGCGCCGATGTAGTATATACCGAATTTATTTCTTCGGAAGGACTGATTCGCGATGCAGCGAAAAGTGTGATCAAACTAGATATTTACGAGAAAGAACGTCCCGTAGGTATTCAGATTTTTGGAGCGGACTTAGATGCCATGCTGCGAACCGTGGAAATTGTAGAGCAAACCGGACCAGATATTATCGACATTAACTATGGTTGTCCTGTTTCCAAAGTAGTTTGCAAAGGTGCTGGTGCTGGTATTCTAAAAGATATAGACAAGATGGTGAAGCTTACCGAAGCAATGGTAAAACACACCGATATTCCAGTTACAGTTAAAACACGGTTGGGATGGGATAAGGAATCTATTAGAATAGTGGAAGTTGCCGAACGCTTGCAAGATGTGGGCTGTAAAGCGATATCTATTCACGGACGAACTCGTGTGCAGATGTATAAAGGACATGCAGATTGGGCTAAAATTGCCGAGGTGAAAAATAATCCAAGAATGCATATTCCAGTATTCGGAAATGGCGATGTGAATACGCCAGAGCGCGCTGTAGAGATGCGTGACAAATACGGCTTGGATGGTGCGATGATAGGCCGTGCAAGTATTGGCTATCCTTGGTTCTTTAGAGAAGTGAAGCACTTTATCGCCACAGGAGAGCATATGGCAAAACCTAATATGCAAGAGCGAGTAGAGGCAGCACGACGTCATTTGCAAATGGCTATAGATTGGAAAGGCGAGCGATTAGGAGTTTTAGAAACTCGTCGTCACTACACAAATTACTTCAAAGGCATCCCGCATTTTAAACCCTATAGAATGCAAATGGTTACTAGCGACACATCGCAAGAAGTATTCGATACATTTGATGAGGTCTTAGAAAAATTCGGCGACCATCAGTTTGTATAGTATAAAAAGAATATAAAGTTGCTGCTATTCGATAAGGCTTTTCTTAACTCGGGTGGCAGCAATTTTAGAAGCAATTAATCCCAATAAGAAAATAGTTCCAAGAACCAATATAATATTTTCGAACTTCAACTTTACGGGATAAGGAAGGCTAGGGGTAATGTAAACTAATTTCCACTGCAATTGTGCACCCACCACAAGGATACCTAGCAAAACACCAACTAATCCACCGATACTTGTCATTAACGCTCCTTGTAAAAAGAAAGCACGACGTATACTTTTAATAGTAGCGCCTAAGTTGAATAAAGTGTGGATGTCCTTACGCTTGTCTAAAATCATCATAATTATTGAGCCAATTACGTTGAATAAAGCTACTATTAACACTAAGGTGAAGATTAAATAAACAGCAATGTTTTCTGTATTCAGCATTTTATAGAGTGCATCGTTTTGTTGCATTCTATTTTTTATAATTAAATCCTCACCAAGAATTTGCAGTAACTCTGCTCGAACGACTGATTCACTTATTCCTGGCTTAGCTTTTACTTCCAAAGCGTATACTTCATTGTCATTAAGCTGCAATAGGTTTTTGGCGAAATCGAAATCACTAAAAACATACTTGGAGTTGATGTCATCGGCTACATAATATACCCCAGAAACCACTGCATTTTGTCGATTAAAAGCATTGCTTGGATCTAGGATTTGGCCTTTTCCAGGTTTAGGAACATATATTTCTAACATATCGGTGTAATCGTACATTCCTAAAGACAGTCTAGAGGCAGTTCCAGTTCCTATTACCACTTCACTTGCACCTTCTTCTAGCCACTTGCCAGCATATAGTATGCTATCGATAGCATTTACTTTTCCATAGTTATCATCTATTCCTTTTATATAGGCAATATGGCTTTTACTTTTAAAATGTAAAAACACTCGCTCTTCTATAATTCTAGAATAGGCAATAATGTTTTCTGATTTTTCTAAAGCAGTAAACTCTTCTGAAGTAACTTGAAAAGTCTTCCCTTTTTCGGGGAGAACTTTGTAATCGCTATCAAAGTAATTTGTAAACTGTAGACTAAAGTCTTTTAGTCCAGCAAAGCCAGACAAGACAATAAATAACGACATAGCGCCAATAACAATACCAAGTGCCGCAATACCAGTAATGATATTAATGGCATTGTTGCTGCTTTTGGATAAGAGATATCGTTTGGCGAGAAATGTTGGAAATTTCATATAGTCGCTATAGACTAGCTATATTAAATTAGTTGTCTTTTAACGGGTTGTCTTCGCCTTTTAGTGCACGAGTAATAGCATCGGCACGCTCTTGACGATCGTCGATAAAGAATGTTAATTCAGGCATCTTACGAATTTGATGCCGAGTTAATTGTGCTACATGATGCTTGATTTGATGTTTTATCGCATCTACCTCCTCTAAAATCGGTTTTGCTTTATCCGAAGGGAAAATACTCAAGTAAACCTTAGCCTCTGCGAAGTCTACTGTTACCTTAACTTCCGATACACTTATAATTATTCCTTTATGCGCTGAATCTCGTACAATCTCTTGCAGGTAATTTGCAATATCCTTTTGCAAAACCTTGCCTACTTTTTTTTGTCTGTTTGTTTCTTCCATATTACAAAAGTACTACTAATTAAAGATTTGGTATTTTTGAATATACTAATTTTTATAGAATGGAAAAGATAGAACATATAGGCATAGCAGTAAAAGATTTAGAAGCTGCAAATAACACTTATGAAAAGCTGTTGGGATATGAACCGTATAAGCAAGAGGTGGTTGATCCAGAGGGTGTTGCGACCTCATTTTTCACTTCAGGAGAAAGCAAGATAGAGTTGCTCGCTGCGACCAATCCAGATAGTCCGATAGCCAAATTTATTGAAAGAAGAGGGGAAGGAATACATCATATTGCGTTTGCAGTGGAGGATATTCATGCTGAAGTAGCTAGATTAAAAGCTGAAGGGTTTAAAATTATCAATGAAGAACCTCGAAAAGGAGCCGATAATAAGCTGGTGGTATTTGTGCATCCAAAATCGGCAAACGGAGTTTTAGTAGAGCTTTGCCAGGAGATAAAAGAATAGATTATTAACTGCATCTCATGATGAGAAAGGGTCTACTAGAAGGAAAAATTGCGTCAAATAATAAATTTTTGTTTTATTTTATTGGTTTATATAAAATAGAAACTTATATTTGCACGCAGTTTAGGTCCCATAGCTCAGCTGGTTAGAGCACTTGACTCATAATCAAGGGGTCC
>Ga0209487_1000470_pt1 | contig 36939 bp, 36 predicted proteins | sample Poulit2012_FD_187524 | JGI IMG/M metagenome (GOLD analysis project Ga0209487, IMG submission 187524) | Agricultural soil microbial communities from Georgia to study Nitrogen management - Poultry litter 2012 (SPAdes) (version 2) | ecosystem: Environmental > Terrestrial > Soil > Agricultural land...
GGCAGGTGGTCGGCGAACTGCGCCTGCGCCGCCTGGTCGATCAGCACGAACCGCACCAGCTCGACGGCGGAGCCCGGCTGGTTCTGGTCCCACCCTTGCGTAGCGCTCACCGCGATCTGGGCGACCTGGTCCATCGACCAGCCGTAGACGCCGGCACTGACTGCCGGGAACGCGATCGTGGTGGCGCCGACCTGTGCGGCCACGTCCAGGCTGGAGGTGAAGCAGGCGGCCAGCAGGGCAGGGTCGGTCTGCCCGGCGTGCGCGTTCGGGCCGACAGTGTGGATCACCCAGCGGGCGGGCATGTTCCCGGCGCCGGTGGCCACTGCGTGCCCCACCGGCAGACCGTCCGGGAGCGTGGTCTCGCGCAGCTGGCGGCACTCGGCGAGCAGGTCCGGGCCCGCGGCGCGGTGGATGGCGCCGTCCACCCCGCCCCCGCCGAGCAGGGAGGAGTTGGCGGCGTTCACCACCGCATCGACCTGCTGGCTGGTGATGTCCCCGACCACGGCCTCGATACGCATGGCTCCCACTCTGCCAGTCGCCGAGCTCATGTGGAAGATCGGTGGCGTCATAGCACCAGCAACCTTCCACGCGAGCTCGGCGATCAGGGCGTGGGGGTGTCCAGGACCAGGGTGACCGGGCCGTCGTTGGTCAGCTCCACCGCCATGTCCGCACCGAAGGCGCCGGTCTCGGTGTGCACACCTCGCTCGCGCAGCGCGGCGACGACGGCGTCCACCAGCGGTTCGGCCACCTCACCGAGAGCAGCGTCGGTCCAGGACGGGCGCCGGCCCTTGCGCGCCTGCCCGTACAGGGTGAACTGGCTGACCACGAGCACCTCGGCACCGGTGTCGGCCACCGAGGCCTCCTCGCGCAGGATGCGCAGGTCGGCGATCTTGCGGGCCAGCCACTGCGCCTCGGCCACCGTGTCGGTGTGCGTGACCCCGACCAGGGCCACCAGACCTGCGCCGATCTGCCCGACCGTCTCCCCGGCCACCTCCACCCGTGCGCGGCTGACCCGCTGCAGCACTGCCCGCACCGCTCAACCCCTGCCCGCGGCAGGACCGGCGGCACCCGCTGCACCGGCAGCACCCGCTGCACCAGCAGCACCCCCGGGCCCCGGCGACCCGGGCGCCCCACCCGGGGCTCCGCCGTCGAACGCCGGCAGCACCGACCCGACCGGTTCCCCGTGCCCGAGCACCTGCACCCGAGCCCACGGCCAGTGGCCGCGCTCACCCAGGGCGCGCAGCGCGGCGGCGAGCAGCACCGGACGAGGGCGGGAGGCGCCGTCGGAGACCTTCAGCGCCACCGCACGACCGTCCGGCAACGCCGCGGCGTACACCCCTTCGGCCCCGTCCTTGGCGATCAGGCCAGGCACGGTCTCCATCGCCGCTGTCGCATCCCGCCCCGTGCCGGCGACCAGGAACGGGTGCGCACGCATCGCTGCCGCCACCCGGTGCTCGGCGGACCCCTCGGCGGCAGTGGCCAGCCGGGCGAACGCCCGTGCCAGGCCGCGCACGGTCGTCGAGGGCTGGGGCGCCCCGCACCCGTCCACGGCCACATACTCGATCGGCGCACCGGTGAGCTCGGCGACCACCGCCAGGATGTGCGCCTGCAGCGGGTGCTCCGGATCGAGGTAGCCGGAGGTCTCCCAGCCGGCGGCCACGCAGGTGGCCAGCATCGCCGCATGCTTTCCGGAGCAGTTCTGCGCGATCGGTTCGGCGTCCCGGCCGGCGTCCCGCCAGGCGGCCACGGCTTCGGCGTGCAGCGGCCAGTCCGGGGTGTTGCCCAGGTCGGCCTCGGTCAGGTCCGCGCCGGTGAGGATGCTGCGCACCACCTCCCGGTGCCGGCCCTCACCGTTGTGCGAGGCGCAGGCCAGCGCGATCTGCTCGTCGGTGAGCTCCAGCCCGGCACGCAGCATCGCCACCGTCTGCAGCGGTTTCAGCGAGGACCGGGCGTAGACCTGCTGCTCCGGCGCGCCGAGTGCGAGCACGTCGGTACCGTCGGCGGCGACGGCCAGCAGGTGCCCGGTGTGCACCGACTCGATCATCTCCGAGCGCACCACCCAGGCGAGCTCGGCCCCTCGGGCGGGCACCTCCAGGCGGGGCGGCGGCTTCACCACGGACCCCGGTTGCCGCCCGAGCCCCGGCTGTAGCGGGACACCGCCGGGCGCACGTCGGCCAGGTACACCCCGGCGGGCACACCGCCGAGCAGCATCAGCAGCAGCGTGCCGCCGGTGCCGCCGGAGGGGATGCCGAGGAATGCGAGCAGCGTGGCCAGACCGGTGATCAGGCACCAGAACCCTTTGGTGCGCTTGTCCGCGTCGGTGAACGCCGACGCCGGCCGGATCGCGGCGTCGATCAGCGCCCAGGCCGCCAGGCCGAACGCCACCACCGCCAGCGCCAGGAACAGGTACTGCTGGATGGTCGCGATGATCACACAGGAGAGCCTACGCGAGAGCGCCAGCTCTGCAGCAGCGGCCGTCAGTCCGTCGGACCGTCGTCCGGACCCTTGGTGCCGGTCGGTCCTTGCGCACCACTGGCCGGCGGCTCGGGCATCCCGGTGGCTACGAGCACCTCTCTGGCCTGGGACCCGGTCAGCCCGGTCATCTCCAGCAGGTCCACCACCAGAGAGCGGACCAGCACCACGAGCGTCTGCGCCGGCCAGCCGGAGAACTGCTGCGGGTCGAGCCGGCCGGCCACCTCCAGCAGCGCCGGCCGCTGCTCGATCAGCGCAGAGCTGGACCCGAGAGCTGTCGCGATCTCCCGGACCGAGTCACCGATCGCCTCCAGCAGGTCGGCCAGCTCGTCCTGGTGCGCCACGTCCTGGGCCACCACCCAGGCGCGGCGGGCGATCACCCGGGTGTTGCGCATCGCCCGGTCGGCGAGCACCCCTGCGCGGCGCATGCGCAGCAGGTGGTCGTCGTGCCGCAGCCGGGCCGGGGTGAGCCGGGTGGCGGCCAGGGCGGTGTCCACCAGGTCGGCCCACTCGTCGATCACCCCCTGAGAGCCCCGGGCGCGGGTGAGGGCATCGTCGACCAGCTCCCCGTCGCCGGTGCGCAGACCCCGCGCGACATCATCGAGGGTGAGGGCGATCTCACTCATCCCGGACTCGGCGAGCCGTCGTGAGCGCCGGCGTACGTCCAGCGGCAGCCCCGCGGCCACCAGCAGCGCCATCGACCCGCCGACCAGCGCATCGGTCCACCGGGTGAACCCGCCTCCACCGACGATCGCCGGCAGCGCCACCACCACCACGGACTGCACCCCGGCCTGCATGCCGAACATGGTGGCGCCGTCGATCAGCCGGGCCATGCCCACCGCCAGCGCGAGCACCACCGCGATCTGTACCGGCCCGGAGCCGAACAGGTAGGCGAACAGCTCTCCGAACGCCACGCCGACGCTCACGCCCAGAGCCAGCTCGGCCACCTTGCGCGGACGCCGGTCGATCCCGAACCCGAGGGACACGAACGCGGCGATCGGCGCGAAGATCGGGTAGGGGTGGCCCAGCACGTAGTGGCCGATGGCATAGGCCGCGCCGGCGGCGAGCGCAGCGGTGAGGATCGCACGGGCCTCCGAACGCACCCGGCGGCCACCGCGCCGCAGCCGGGCCCGCGCCCGCAGCCACGTCTGCCGCAGGCCGGTATGGCTGCCGCGGGCGGGGGGATCACCGGCGCCGGCCACCTGCTACAGGTTTCGCCGGCGCAGCTGCGGCCTGTTGGACTCCGGACGGCCGGTACCGAACCCCTCCGGGGAGACGATCACTTCCTGGGCCGCCGCGATACCGGCGACCATCAGCTGGGCGGCCGGGTCGAGGTTGCGCTTGATGAGTGCCAGCGCCACCGGGCCGAGCTCGTGGTGTCGCACCACGGAGGTCACCACGCCCGCCTTGCGCTCCCCGTGCATGACGTCGTCTCCGGGCTCGGGCAGCACATGCTCGCTGCCGTCCAGGTGCAGCATGGTCAGCCGCCGCGGCGGGCGGCCCAGGTTGAACACGCGGGCCACCGACTCCTGGCCGCGGTAGCAGCCCTTGTGCAGGTGGACGGCGCTGCGCAACCAGTCCAGCTCGTGCGGGATGGCTCGCTCGTCGGCGTCCCGGGCCAGCCGGGGCCGCCAGGTACCCACCCGGAGCGCCTCCAGGGCCCAGATCCCGGCGACCCGGGCGCCGGCGGACTCGGCCTCGGCGACCACCTCGGCGACCTGGTCGCGGGGCACGACCCAGTACCGGGCCTGCCACTGGGTGCCCGGGTGCTCCTCGTCCGGCGGTCCGTACCGGGTGGACCCCTCCGGGGTGTGCGGCCACGGGTCGGTCCAGGCGGGCAGCTCGGCCCCGTCCGCCCCGCGCAGAGTGGGACCGGCGGCGCTGGTGGCCAGCACCCCGAGGTCGGTCCGGTGGATGATCTCCACCCGGAGCATGAACTTCATCGACTCCAGGAAGGCTGCCAGGTCGGCGGCGTCGCTGCTGTCGGCGATCAGGAACGTGGTCTCGCCGTCGTCGAGCACCGCCGGCGCGTGGCCGATCCGGCCGTTCACGTCCAGCAGCATCATCTCGGCGCTCTGCCCGGGCGCGAGGTCCCGCAGCCACTGCGAGGAGAGGGTGTCCAGCCAGCTGAGCCGGTCCGGTCCGGTCACGGTGACCACTCCGCGGTGGCTGGCGTCCACCACGCCGATACCGCGCTCCAGGGCACGCTGCTCGGCGGCCGGTTCACCGTAGTGCGCGGCCACCCCCTCGTCCGGGGCCCCGGCTGCGACAGCGCCGCGGCGGCTGGTCAGCGGGGAACGGTAGTCAGTGGTCTCGGCGGTCATGTCTCCTCAATCACCACGCAGGGATGCTTCATTCCGGCCCACGAGCGCTGCGCTCCGGCGCCTGCTCCTGCTCCGGCTCCGGCTCCTGCCGCTGCATCCGGCCGGAGGAGTAGGACTGCATCTCGTGGCCGAAGGCGGCCAGGTCGGTGGCCCACATCAGCTCGGAGTGCACCAGCCCGTACATCCGCTGCGCGGCCGTCATCTCCGCGCCGGTGGCGGTGCGGGCGATCAGGTCGGTGGCCAGCTGCACACGTGGGCCCTGGGCGACACCGAGGTAGACGCTCACGTGCCCGCTGGGCTCGGCGAGCAGCACCTCCAGCTCGGTGCGGGCGGGCTGGTCGTCACCGGAGCCGGCCGAGGGCTCGGCGGCGTCCTCGGCCGGCGGTGGCACCCGCCAGTAGCCGGACTCGCTCGCCCACACCGGCCCGGGCTGGAGGCCCGCCACGTCGATGTCCCCCTCGAGAGAGGCCGGCGGGTTGGTCAGCTCCCAGGTGGTGGCGGTGTAGAGCAGGTACGGGCCGCCGTCGGTGCTGAACGTCGCCTCGGTGAGGATGGCGCGTTCGCCGATGCCCGGATAGTCGATGAATCCCGGCCCCCGCCAGGTACCGACCAGCCACGCCAGCGGGTACACCTCCGGCGCCAGTCCCTCGGGGATAGCGAAGCTCATGGGCGCCCCTTTCGGTGGTCCCGCGCACGTGCGCAGGTCGACGGCGGTACTCACCCCAGGTTATCGGCTCACCCCGGGTCCGGGCCTCTCCACCAGCACGCCTGACTTGACGACTTGATAGAATCATCAAGTCAAGGAGGTTTCTCTGTGCCCACCCGCGCCACCGAGCCGCTCTATCGGATCAAGGCAGACCTGTTCAAGTCTCTCGCCCACCCCACCCGCATCCAGGTCCTCGAGGTGCTCGCCGCCGCCCCGGAACACCATGCCGGGGTTGCCCGGCTCCTGGAGGTCACCGGCTGCGAGGCCTCCCAGCTCTCCCAGCACCTGGCCGTGCTGAAGCGTGCCGGGGTGGTCGCCTCCGTGCGCAGCGGTAACCACGTGGAGTACCGGCTCACCGCCCCGGTGGTGGCCGAGCTGCTCACCACGGCGCGGGCGTTCCTGCTCAACCGGCTGGCGGGCGCTTCTGACCAGCTGCACGCCGCGGCCGAGCTGCCGCCCCTTCCCGGGGCCAGTGCGCAGGCGGTGCTGGAAGCCGCCGGCCAGCAGTGAGGGCGCCAGCTACCGTCGCGGGCCTGCTGCCGCGGCGGAGTGACTACCTGCTGCGCCCAGGGACGGTCCGCGCCGACCTGCTCGCCGGCCTCACCGTGGGGGTGGTGGCGCTGCCGCTGGCGCTCGCCTTCGGGATCAGCTCCGGGGTGGGGGCTGCTGCCGGGCTGGTGACGGCGGTGGTCGCCGGGATCGTGGCCGCCGTCTTCGGCGGGTCGCACCACCAGGTCTCCGGTCCTACCGGGGCGATGGCAGTGGTCCTGGCACCGGTGGTCGCCGCACACGGGCTGGGGTCCTTGGCCCTGGTGACCCTGGCCGCTGGACTGATCGTGCTGCTGCTCGGTCTGGCCCGGCTGGGTCGGATCGTCACCTACATCCCGTGGCCGGTAGTGGAGGGGTTCACCCTCGGCATCGCCTGCATCATCTTCCTGCAGCAGGTGCCGGCCGCCGTCGGTGTGTCCGCCGACCCGGGCCACAACACTCTGGTGACCGCCCTACGCTCGGTGCGCTCCGCCGTCGAGAACGCTGACCTGGCCCTGCTCGCCTGGACGCTGGGGGCGGTGCTGCTGGTGGCGGCGGCGATGCTCGCCCTGCCCCGGCTGCACCGTGCGATCCCGGCCTCCCTGGTGGGCGTGGCCGCGGCGACCCTGGTGGCTGAGCTGGCCGGCGCTCCGCTGGCGCGGATCGGCGCCCTGCCGGACGGGCTGCCTGCCCCCACGCTACCGGAGGTGGACCCGGGTGCGCTGCGCGAGCTGGCCGGCGCCGCGGTCGCGATCGCGGCACTGGCAGCGATCGAGTCGTTGCTGTCCATCCGAGTGGCGGCGGCGATGGAGCACGCCGGGGAGCCGGACGGCACCGTCTACGAGCCGGACCGGGAGCTGGTCGGGCAGGGGCTGGCTTCGCTGGCCAGCGGGCTGTTCGGCGGCATGCCTGCCACCGGGGCGATCGCCCGGACGGCGGTGAACATCCGCTCCGGAGCCCGCACCCGGCTGGCCTCGGTCAGCCACGCACTGGTGATCCTGGCGGTGATCTACCTGGCCACCGGTCCGGTCTCCCGGATCCCGCTGGCGGCCCTGGCCGGAGTGCTGATGGTCACCGCGGTGCGGATGGTCTCGGTGCCCTCGGCCCGGGCGGTGCTGCGGGTGAACCGGTCCAGTGCGCTGACGTTCGCGGTGACGGCGGTGGTCACCGTGGCCTTCGACCTGGTCCAGGCGATCCAGATCGGGCTCGTGGTGGCAGCCTTCTTCACGCTGCGCACGATCGCTCGGGCGGCCGGGGTGCGCCGGGAGACGTTGCCCGGTACGGCCTGCCCAGAGGACGAGCACATCGCGCTCTACCGGCTGGAGGGGGCGATGTTCTTCGGGGCGGCGGACCGGGTCATGGGGCAGGTGACCACCGAGTCGGCAGAGAACGGGGTGCAGGTGGTGATCCTGCGGCTCTCCCGGGTACAGCTGGTGGACGCTACCGCTGCCAAGGCGCTGGCCGAGCTGATCGAGACGCTGGAGCGACGGCGCATCACCGTGCTGGTGAAGGGGGTGCAAGCCCGGCACCGGGGCACCCTGACCACTGTGGGCACGCTGAGCGTGCTGCGGCACGAGAACCACCTGTTCGACACGCTCCAGGCGGCCGCCGACCACGCCCGGTCGCACGTGCAGCACGAGCAGCACGAGCAGTACGAGCAGTACGAGCAATACGTGCAAGGCGAGAAGTACGAGCAGCGGGCCGCCACCAGCCGGGCGGTCAGGGCGCGGTGAGGCGGTGGCGCCGGCCGGCTATGTGACTTTCGTCCCGGCCGCGCACGCCGCGACCGGGGGAGAGTAGGGGTATGGACATCAACAGGGACCGCATCGTCGTCGGGGTCGACGGGTCGAGCTCATCGGTGGCCGCGCTGCGGTATGCCGCACAGCTGGCCACGGCACTCGACGCACCGCTGGAGGCAGTCATCACCTGGTCGTATCCGGCGTTCACCGACCCGTACCTGGTCGCGCACTGGTCGCCGGAGACCGACGCTGGCGAAACCCTCGCTGCAGCGATCGCTCAGGCGTTCGACGACGATCCTCCCGAGGGCCTGACCCGCACCGTGCTCGCCGGCCCGCCCGCACCCACCCTCATCGACCTCAGCAAGACCAGTGCGATGCTCGTGCTCGGCAGCCGTGGCCATGGCGGTTTCGTCGGGATGCTCCTTGGCTCCGTGAGTGCCGCCTGCGCCCAGCACGCACACTGCCCGGTGCTGATCGTGCACACCGACCAGGAAGCGGACGGGCAGGACAGCGCCGACCAGGGCGAGTCCCGCTCCGAGACGGCCTGAGGTTCGAGCCGGCCTGGGGGACTCAGGTCGACCGGCGCTGATCGGGACGACGCCCGCCGGCGTGCCGTGCCTGCGGTGCGGCGAGCCGGCCGGCGCCGCCGGTCCGCTCCAGCTCGAAGACGGCGGCCTGGGTGCGGTGCTCGAACCCGAGCTTGCCCAGCATGGAGGAGACGTAGTTCTTCACCGTCTTCTCCGCCAGCCCGAGCCGGTCACTGATCTGCCGGTTGGTGAGTGCGTCGGCGATCAGGGCGAGGATCTGCCGCTCTCGTAGGCTCAGCGAACGGAACCGGGGATCCTCGTCGTGGTCGGCACGCATCCGGTGCGTGGCGCGCCTCTTCAGCGACGGGTCCAGCAACGTACGCCCAGCCGCCACGGCCCGGATGGCGCCGGTGATGTCGGCGGTGCGGAGGGTCTTCAGCAGGTACCCGGAGGCGTCCGCCATCACCGCGGCGAGGAGTGCGTCGTCGTCGTCGAACGCGGTCAGGATCAGGCACCGTACGCCCGGGTGCGACTGCCGGATGTCTCGGCACAGGTCGATACCGTTGCCGTCTGGCAGCATCACGTCCAGCACTGCGACATCGGGGCGGGTGGCCGCGATCCTGCGCCGCGCCTCCGCGCAGCTGGACGCCTCTCCGACCACCTGGAGGTCCGGCTGCAGGTCCAGGACACCGGCAACACCGCTGCGGACGACCTCATGGTCATCGACGAGGAAGACCCTGGTCATCAGCCACCACCTATCACCCCTGCGCTGGAGTCCTGGCACCGCTGCGGCATGGATACCGGAGTGTACCGAGCAACCCACCGGCTCGCACGTGACCTGCTGGCGACGCTCGTGGGACCAAGGACCCAACTGCGAGCCCGCGGGGAGCCGAAGACTGGCAGCAACCCGATGTGAACGTCAAGGATAGAGGAACACCATGCGCGCGCTCGTCGTCTACGAGTCCATGTTCGGCAACACCGCCAAGATCGCCGAAGCAGTCGCCGACGGCCTGTCCACCGGCGCCGAGGTCACCCTCCTGCACGTCGCAGACGCCCCGGCCGATGTGCCGCCCGATGTGGACGTGGTCGTGGTCGGTGGGCCGACGCACACCTTCACCATGTCGCGGGAGGCCACCCGGGAGGAAGCAGCCCGCCGTGGGGGCGACCGCACTCCCGGCGGGATCAGGGAGTGGCTCCAGGACCTGCCCACCGGTGGCCACCCGCAGGACTTCGCCGCCTTCGACACCCGCGTGAACATGCCCCTGCTACCGGGAGCAGCGTCCCACAGCGCCACGCGGCTGGCTCGTAAGCGGGGGTTCTCCGTCACTCCTCCGGAGTGCTTCCTCGTGTACGGCTATCACGGGCCGCTCATCTCCGGCGAGGTCGAACGCGCGCAGCAGTGGGGTCGACACCTCAGCCAGCTGCTGGCCGACTAGTACGCCGCCTCACCGCACGGCCAGGTCGAGCCGGCGACCGGTCCAGGCACGGCGCAACCAACGGTCGTGCGAGGCGAGGACGACGGTGCCCGGGTAGGCGCCGATGGCGGCTTCGAGCTGGGTGACCAGCAGCAGGGAGAGGTGGTTGGTCGGCTCGTCCAGGAGCAGCACGTCCGGTGGGTCGGCGAGCAGCACGGCGAGCGCGAGCCGGCGCCGCTGGCCGACGCTGAGCACGCCGACCGGGCGGTTCTCGTCCCGGCCGGGCAGCAGCGCGAACGTGCTCAGCGGCACCTGCTCGGCACGATCGGCGCCAACCAGGTCCGCATACGCCTGCCGGGCGGTGCGCCCCTCGCCCCGGTGCTGCGGGTCCGGGAGCTGCACCTCTTGGGCGAGCAGGCCGATGCGCAGGGCTCCCGGAGCGTGCACCGATCCGGCCGCCGGGTGCAGGGCGCCGGCGAGCAGCTGCAGCAAGGTCGACTTGCCGGACCCGTTCGGTCCGGTGACCAGCCACTTCTCCCCCGCCGCCACGCTCAGCGAGGTCACCGGCAACCGCCCCGGCATCGACACCTGGGTGGCGGTGAGCACCGGTCCGGACCAGGACCGGCGGCGCAGGGCGGCGCCGGCCGTCAGACCCCGGAACCACAGCTCGCGGGGTGGTTTGCGCAGCTGTGTCTCCTCCAGCTCTGCCAGCCGGGTGCGGGCGTCGTTCACCCGCCGGGAGACCACCTTGGCGTTGCGGTCGGCGTAGAACTTCTTCGCCGCACGGGCCTCGGTGCGCGGTTCGCGGCCCGGGTGGCCCACAGTGTGGGCGTCTCGCACGGCAGCGCGCAGCCGCCGCAGCTCCTCCTGCTCGGCGGTGTACTGCTGCTCCCAGCGGGCGCGCGCGTCCATGCGGGCGTGCAGATAGTCGGTGTAGCTGCCAGTGAAGCTGACCGTGCCGATCCCGGAGCCGTCACCGTCGCCGACCAGTGGGCCGGCCACCGCGTGCGGCATCGGAGCGGGGTCCAGGTCCACCAGGGAGCTCACTGTCTCGTCCAGGAAGGCGCGGTCGTGGCTGGCCAGCAGCACTGGTCCGGGCCAGGAGGCGAGGACCTGCTGCAGGTGGGCGGCCGCGGCGTCGTCGAGGTGGTTGGTCGGCTCGTCCAGGAGCAGCACGTCCGGGGCGGACAGCAGCAGCCAGGCCAGCGCCAGCCGGGCCCGCTGGCCACCGGAGAGCGCGCTGGTGGGCCGGTCGCGGGGCAGGTCGGCAAGTCCCAGCCCGGCGAGCATCGCCTCCACCCGGGCATCGACGCTCCAGGCCTCCATGCGTTCGGCGGTCTCCAGGGCGGTGGTGAAGGCAGTCTCTGCGGCCGGGTCCCCCGGGGCTGTCGCCAGCGCGGCGCCGGCGGAGTCCACGGCGGCAGCGGCCTGGCGGACCGGCGCGATCGCTGCTTCTAGGGCCTGGGTGACGGAGTCGGTGGGCGCGAACGGGACCTCCTGGTGCAGCAGCCCGACCCGGGGCGTGCGCCCGCCGGGCGCCGTGACGTGCACGGCACCGCCGTCCGCGCGCAGGTGACCAGCAGCGATCCGCAGCAGCGTGGTCTTCCCGGAGCCGTTCTCGCCGATCAGCCCGGTGCGCCGACCAGCAGGGACCACCAGGGAGACGTCGGTGAGCACCCGGCGGGAGCCGAAGGAACGGGAGATGCCCTCGATCCGCAGGTGGGCGGCGGAACCGGGGGAAGTGGGGGCTGTGGTCACAGGTGTCCTCGAGGTCGTGCGGGGTCCTGCCGGGCAGCGCCGCGGGCACAGGACAGGTGAGGGTCACAGCCACATGCCCACCAGGCTACGAAGTCCTCGGTGCCGGCACCAGGCATTTACCGGCCGACGGCCGCCCGGGAATCCTCAGCCCAGCACCAACCGACCCACGACGTAGACCGGCACCCCGGCCACGGCGACCGGGAGCATGGCCGCGGCAAGTGCCGCCGTCGGCCTGCCGGAGGCCGGGAACTGCCCGAACAGGGCATGGACCGCTGCGGTGAGCACCCCGGCGGCCAGGCCCACCAGCCCTCCGGTGAGCAGCCCGACCACCTCGATCAGCGACCCGACCAACAGCCCGGAGGCGCAGCCGAGCACGATCGTGGCCGCCGAGCCGAGCCACCCGGGGATCGGCAGGGCGGTGCACGCCGAGGAGACGGTCAGCGTCACTGCACCGACCAGCAGCAGCCCGACCGAGACCTTCCCGGTGCCGATCGCCAACCAACCGGCGGCCGAGGCCATCACGACGGCGCCGGTGACCACCCCGGAGACCGACTCCACCAGGCGTGGTCGCCCGTCCCGGCGGGCCAGCTCGCGCACGAAAGCCCCGACCACAGCCAGCCCGAGGACCACCGCCACATAGGCCAGGTCGTCCCAGAGCAGCAGCACGCCGATCGAGGCGGCACCGGTGAGCAGCAGCACGATCGCAGCGCCCCGGCGGGCGGGCAGCTCCACCAGCGTGGGCCACCCGATCGCGAACAGAGCAGCGATACCGGCGACGGTGATGACCAGCAGGAACCGGTCGCCGAAGGCGGTGATGCCGATACCGGCCGCGGCCGTCGCCGACACCACCGCGCGGAACGTGCCGCTGATCATGCCTCGGTCCACCTCATCTGGTCGATCGTAATGGTCGCCGCGGCGTTCGACGGCGAAGAGCATGCCGGGTACTCGCTAGGGTAAGGGGGTCAGGTCGGGAGGAGCGCACGTGGCTGACCTGTTACTGCTGACCACCGCGCCTCCGGACGGGCCGCCGGTGGTACCGGCGCTCGCCCTGCTGCACCATCGGGTCCACCTTGCCCCACCGGAGGCGCGCGCGGCCCTCTCCCGCACCGACGCCGACGTGGTGGTGGTGGACGGCCGGGCGGACCTCGCCCTGGCCCGGGGCATCTGCCGCACGCTGCGAGCCGCGGGGGTCGAGCACCCGGTGCTGCTGGTGCTGGGCGAGGGCGGGCTCCCAGTGGTCGGCGCCGACTGGGGCGTGGCCGACATCGTGCTCGCCACTGCCGGCCCCGCCGAGCTGGATGCGCGGCTGCGGCTGCTGGTGCAACGAGCCGACGACGCCGACATGCCGGGCGACCCGGACCAGATCGAGGCCGGCGACCTGACCATCGACCCCGGCGGGTACACCGCCCGGCTGCGCGGGGTCGCCCTGAACCTGACCTACAAGGAGTTCGAGCTGCTCCGCTTCCTCACCCAGCACCCGGGGCGGGTGTTCACCCGGGCACAGCTGCTGCAGGAGGTGTGGGGGTATGACTACTTCGGCGGCACCCGCACCGTGGACGTGCACGTCCGACGGCTGCGCGCCAAGCTCGGTCCGGAGCACGACCAGCTGATCGGCACAGTGCGCAACGTCGGGTACCGGTTCGACCTGCCGGCAGAGCGCACACCGGCCGAGCCACCCTCAGTCGAGGCCCCGGACGCCGAACCTCGGCCCGCCGAAGACTCCCCCGCCGAATCCCCGTCCACCGGCTGACTCCGGTCCCTGCGTGCTGCAGCACCCAGATTTGGCTCGTACACTGGGCGGCGACACCGGGTCGCGCTAGCCCCGGGCTCCAACATCTGCCGCTTCGAGCGGCCTTCGCGCCGTCAGGCGCTGGGCGGCCCGGTGTCCTTTCTCCCCACGTCGCCCCGCGCGGGGGCCACGTCACGTCCCGTGCGGACCACAGCCGTCCGGAATGCTCTAGCCTGTTCGAGTTGACCTCCCACCCCTCCCGGAGTCTGCTGTGCGTTTCCGCCTGACCCCACGCGACGTGACGTTCTTCGACCTGCTGGCCACCTCGGCCGGTCACCTGGTCACCGGGGCGGACCTGCTCGCCCAGCTGATCGGCGCCCCGCCGGCCGAGCGGCCCCCGTTCGCCGAGCAGCTCAAGCAGTCCGAGCACGACGCCGACGACAGCACGCACGCGATCATGCGGCGGCTGAACCAGACGTTCGTCACCCCGTTCGACCGCGATGACATCTACAACCTGGCCTCCGCGCTGGACGACTGCATGGACAGCATGGAGGCCGCCGGCGACCTGATCGTGCTGTACCGGGTGCACGAGCTGCCGGAGGGGGTGACCGAGCAGGTCTCCACGTTGCAGCGGGCTGCGGAGCTGACCGCCGCAGCGATGCCGAAGCTGCAGGACATGAACGAGGAGCTCACCGAGTACTGGATCGAGGTGAACCGGCTGGAGAACGAGGCCGACCGCACCTACCGGGAGCTGCTCGCGCTGCTGTTCCAGAGCCCCCGGTACCAGGAGAGCCCGGCCGCGGTGATCGAGATGTTCAAGCTCAAGGGCATCATCGACGTGCTGGAGCAGGCGGCCGACTCCTTCGAGAAGGTCGCCAACTTCGTCGAGACCATCGTGCTCAAGGAGACCTGAGCCGGTGGAGCTCGTCCTCGTCCTCCTCGTCATCGTGATCGCGCTGTCGTTCGACTACACGAACGGTTTCCACGACGCCGCGAACGCGATCGCCACCTCGGTCTCCACCCGGGCACTCACCCCTCGGGCTGCACTGCTGATGGCGGCGGTGATGAACCTGGTCGGCGCGCTGCTGGGCACCGGGGTGGCCGAGACCATCGGGTCGGGGATCGTCGACGCCCCGGAGGGGGCCAGCGGTCTGGTGGTGGTGCTGGCCGGTCTGATGGGCGCGATCACCTGGAACCTGATCACGTGGTGGAAGGGACTGCCGTCCTCCTCCTCGCACGCCCTGATCGGCGGACTCACCGGTGCGGGCCTGGCCTCGATGTCCACGGTGCACTGGACGGTGATCCTGGACAAGGTGGTCATCCCGATGGTCGCCTCACCGCTGGTCGGGTTCCTGCTCGCCTACGTGGTGATGGTGGCGGTGCTGTGGATCTTCCGGAACGCCGCCCCGGGTCGCACCCAGCGCCGGTTCCGGGTCGCGCAGACGGTCTCCGCGGCGGCGATGGCCCTGGGCCACGGGCTGCAGGACGCGCAGAAGACGATGGGCGTGATCGTGCTGGCGCTGGTGGCCGCCGGTTGGCACACCGGCACGGAGATCCCGCTGTGGGTGAAGCTGGCCGCGGCCGGTGCGATCTCGCTGGGCACCTACTCCGGCGGCTGGCGGATCATGCGGACCCTGGGCCGGAAGGTGATCGAGCTGGACCCGGCCCGCGGGTTCGTGGCCGAGTCGGTCTCCGCCGGAGTGCTGTACACCACGGCGTTCCTCTTCCACGCACCGATCTCCACCACGCACACCATCACCTCGGCGATCATGGGCGTGGGCGCCACCAAGCGGGCCTCGGCGGTGCGCTGGGGTGTGGCCCGCAGCATCGGGGTCGCCTGGGTGCTGACCATCCCGGCGGCCGCGGTCGTGGCTGCGGTGCTGTTCTTCGTGCTGCACTTCCTGCTCGCCTGAGCAGCTGCCGACGACGGCGCAACCTCCTCGGTCACGCAACCTCGCCTGGCTCTGGGCGCAGCTGCCGACGACAGAGCCTCCCGGGCAGCGCCAACCCACCGTGCTCCGGGCGCAGGTATCGTCCCGGCTCGCCACCCGACGGGGCCTGTTGTCCTGGTCACATGGGGAGTTCGGCCCGCCGCGTCGCACGTCCGGCACCGCCTCCGCACCTTATATTGGCTTGCGGAGAACGGGAGGACTGTCCCGTCGTGAGACTTGGGGAGCATCATGAACACTGCTCGTATTGCCCGCACCGCACTGGCCGTCGTCGGCGCTGTCGGGGTGAGCGCCTCGATCGCCGCCTGTGGTGGGCAGGTCGCGAGCGCCGACGTCGGGACCTGCATGAATTCCTCCGACTTCGAAGCGGACGAGATCACCGAGATCCCCGAGGTGGACTGCTCGGAGGAGCACGACGCGCAGATCTTCCACAAGTTCGACATGGATGACGGCGACTTCCCGGGCAGGGACGCGATCCAGACGGCTGCCGGGGAGGAATGCGTCCCGGCGTTCGAGGAGTTCGTGGGCACCGGCTACCAGGAGTCCTCGCTGGACATCAACTTCATCGGCCCGAGCGAGGACACCTGGGACCAGGCCGACGACCGCGAGGTGATCTGCTACCTGTACACGATGGACGGCTCCACCTCGACCGAGAGCTTCGAGGGCTCCGGCCTCTGAGCCGACCCCACTGACGCACCCACCACCCCACCCCACCCACCAGGCCTCCCTCGGCTGAATCTATTCAGGCGATACCTGGCCCGTGGGGTGGTGCTCTGCGGTATCGCCCGGGCGCAGTAGGTATCGTCGCGGACCGCTCCTGTGTGGGAGCGGACCGCTCCTGTGTGGGATCGGCCGCCGCCTGCGGTCAGCCGAACCGGCCGGAGACTCAGCCGAACCGGCCGGAGATGTAGTCCTCGGTGGCCTGCTGCGCCGGGCTGGAGAACATCGTGGTGGTGTCGTCCATCTCGATCAGCCGGCCCGGCTTGCCGGTGCCCTCGATGTTGAAGAACCCGGTTCGGTCCGAGACCCGGGCGGCCTGTTGCATGTTGTGGGTGACGATCACGATCGTGTAGTCGTTCTTCAGCTCGTGCACCAGCTCCTCGATCGCCAGGGTGGAGATCGGGTCGAGCGCGGAGCACGGCTCGTCCATCAGCAGCACCTGCGGGGCCACAGCGATCGCGCGGGCGATGCACAGCCGCTGCTGCTGACCACCGGACAGCGACGACCCGGGCTTCTCCAGCCGGTCCTTGACCTCGTTCCACAGGTTCGCCCCAGTGAGCGACCGCTCCACGAGCTCCTCGGCCGCAGCCTTGGCGATCCGCCGGTTGTTCAGCTTCACCCCGGCGAGCACGTTGTCCGCGATCGACATGGTCGGGAACGGGTTCGGCCGCTGAAAGACCATGCCGATCTGGCGGCGCACCTCCACCGGGTCGATGTCCGGTGCGTACAGGTCCTGCCCGTCCATCACCGCCTTGCCCTCCACCCGGGCGCCGGGGATGACCTCGTGCATCCGGTTCAGGGTGCGCAAGAAGGTGGACTTACCGCAGCCCGAGGGCCCGATCAGCGCGGTGACGCTGCGCGGCTCGATGCTCATCTGCACGCCCTCGACGGCGAGGAAGTCGCCGTAGTAGACGTTCAGGTCGGAGATGTCGATCCGTTTGCTCATCAGTCTTTCCTCTCCCTGCGCGCCGAGACGCTCAGCGGGCTCCCTTGGGCGCGAAGTAGCGGCTGACCAGCCGCGCGATCAGGTTCAGCAGCATCACGATGATGATCAGCGTGAGTGCCCCGGCCCAGGCCCGGTCGGCGGCGACCCCGCCCTGGGCGTACTGCCGGTAGACGAACACCGGGAGGGTGGCGATCCGGCCGTCGAAGGCGTCCCAGTTGACGTTCTGGGCGATGCCGACGGTCACCAGCAGCGGCGCGGTCTCACCGATCACCCGGGCGATGGCGATCATCACGCCGGTGGTGATACCTGCCACCGAGGTGCGCAGCACCACCTTCGTGATGGTCAGCCACTTCGGTACACCCAGGGCATAGGCGGCCTCGCGCAGCTCGTTGGGCACGAGCCGGAGCATCTCCTCCACGCTGCGGATCACCACCGGAGTCATCAGCACCGCGAGCGCCACCCCGCCGATCAGCGCGGACTTGTACGCCGGGCCGAACAGCACCAGGAACACGGTGTAGGCGAACAGCCCGGCGACGATCGAGGGGATACCGGTCATCACGTCCACCAGCAAGGTGATGCCCCGCTTGAGCCGCCCCTGCCCGTACTCCACCAGGTAGATGGCGGTGAAGATGCCCAGCGGGATGGAGATCAGCGAGGCGATACCGGTCACGTAGACCGTGCCGATGATGGCGTGCAGCGCCCCGCCGGTGGTCATCGACCCGAACACGCCGACCATGTCGGTGGACAGGAAGTCCCAGCTGAAGCCGCCCAGCCCGTCGCCGACGACGATCGCCAGCAGCGAGACGAGCGGGATCAGGGCGAGCAGGAAGGCCAGGGTGACCAACGCCGTCGCCAGCCGGTCCTTGGCCCACCTGGGCCCTTCCACCACCCGAGAGATGATGGTGATGGCGACGGCGTAGCTCACCGCGGTCAGCGCGAACAGTCCCGCGATGGTCACCGTGGCCAGCAGGGCGAGCAGGCCGGCGGAGACTGCGGCGGACCCGGCGAGCACGGCATAGGGCGCCCAGCGGGCGAGCCTGCGGTGAGTGCGGACGGGCAGCGGCGGGGCGAGGACGGTCATCAGTTGGCTCCGGAGAACTCGGCCCGGCGGTTGATGACCCACCGGGCGATGAGGTTCACGCCGAAGGTGACGGCGAACAGGATCAGACCCGAGGCGATCAGCGCGTCCACGCCGGTGCTGCCGGCCTCGGGCAGGTGGCTGGCGATGTTCGCCGCGATGGACTGGTGCTGGCCGGGCTGGAGCAGGAAGAAGTTGATCGCGTACCCCGGGGAGAGCACCATCAGCACCGCCATCGTCTCCCCGAGCGCGCGGCCGAGACCGAGCATCGCGGCGGAGATGATGCCGGACCGGCCGAACGGAAGGACCGCCTGGCGGATCATCTCCCACCGGGTGGCGCCGAGAGCCAGGGAGGCCTCCTCGTGCAGCCGCGGGGTCTGCAGGAACACTTCCCGGATGGTGGCGGTGATGATCGGCAGGATCATCACGGCGAGCACCAGTCCGGCGGTCATGATGTTTCGGGCCGGGGCCTGGTAGCCGGCGAACAGCGGGATGAAACCCAGGCTGCTGCTCAGCCAGGTGAACAGCGGGCTCACCAGCGGCATCAGCCACTGGATGCCCCACAGGCCGAAGATCACCGAGGGGATCGCGGCGAGCAGGTCGATCACGTAACCGAGCAGCTGTGCCAGCCGGCGGGGCGCGTAGTGGGAGATGAACAGGCCGATGCCGATGCTCAGCGGCACGGCGACCACCAGCGCCAGCACCGAGGAGAGCACCGTGCCGAACACCAGCGGGGCGACCCACGCCCACAGGCCGCGCCCGGACATGAAGTCCACCTCGGCGAACGCCCCGGCACCAGCGGTCAGCGCGGGCCAGGCGCGGTAGAGCAGGAACGCGGCGACCGCGGCGAGAATCCCGAGGATGAGGATCCCGCTCCCGGTGGACAGGCCGGCAAAGATCCGGTTGCCGAGGCGCCCGTCGCTGCTGGTGCGTGGCAGCGTGGTCGCACCGGGGGCACCGGTGCCGCCGGGGGCACCCGCGGACCGGGTCGCACCGGTCTTCGGTTCGACGTTCTCGGTGGCTGTCACGTGGTTCTCCATGGTCTCGAGCCGGCACGCATCGGGGCCGCACCGGGTCTTCCGGTGCGGCCCCGATGCCTCAGCCGGCGGCCGAGATGCTCTCGATCGCAGCCTCGACCTGCTCGCGCAGGTCCCCGGAGATCGGGGCAGCCCCCGCTACGTCCGGCTGGGCGGCGCGCTGCTGCCCCTCCTCGGAGGCCACGTAGCTGAGGTAGCCCTGCACCAGCTCAGCGTGCTCAGCGGACTCATAGGTCTGGCAGGCGATGGAGTAGGAGACCAGCACGATCGGGTAGGCACCCGATTCCTGAGTGTCCCGGGCCAGGTCGACGGTCAGGACAGTGTCGCTGGCGTCCTCGGCCGGCGGGGAGACGTCCACCACGGCGGCCGCGGCCTCCGGGGAGAACGGCACGAACTCCTCCCCCACGCCGACGGCGACCGAGCCGAGGTCGCCCACACGGGAGGCGTCGGCGTAACCGATGGTGCCCTCGGCGCCGCCGACCACCTCGAGCATCCCGGAGGTCTGCGCCCCGGACTGGGTGCCGCTGATCGGCCACAGGCCGGCGGGCTCGTGGGTCCAGTCCTCTGGGGCGGCTGCAGCGAGGTACTCGGTGAGGTTCTCCGTGGTGCCGGAGTCGTCGGACCGGTTCACCGGCACGATCGGCAGGTCGGGCAGGTCCACGTCCGGGTTCGTCTCGGCGATCGCCGGGTCGTTCCAGGTGGTGATCTCACCTGAGAAGATCTGCGCGATCACGCTCGGGCTGAGGTTCAGGTGGGTGTCGTTCAGCCCGGGAAGGTTGTAGATGACCGCGATCGGGCTGATGTACAGCGGCAGCTCGAGCACCTCGCCACCGCAGCGTTCCTGCGCGGCGGCGAGCTCTTCGGCGTCCATCGCGGCGTCCGAGCCCGCGAACTGCACCGTGCCGCCCACAAACTGCTCCCGACCGGTGCCCGACCCGGTCGGGTCGTAGCTCACCGAGGCGCCGGGGTTGGCCTCCATGAACCCGGCGATCCAGCCCTGCACGGCCTTCTCCTGGGAGCTGGCACCGGAGCCGGCGATGGTGCCGGACAGTCCGTCACCGGAACCTTCGCCGTCGGAGGCCTGGGAGCCTCCGCCGCAGGCGGTGAGCGTCAGCGCGAGGGCGCCGGCGGCGGAGATGCCCGCCACGCGGCGGCTGATCACACGTGTCACGTTCGTTCTCGTCTCCTGGTCGGTGTCAGGTGCTGCGCTCTGTCAGTGCAGCCAGTGCCGACGCTAGAGAACGCGAGTGACCAGGCCGCCGGGTTTGGGTGAACAACAGGTGAACACGTGCCACCCGCCGGCCATTCACACCGCCGCGGGGGTGCCCTCATGGTTGTGATGTGGCCGATCTCCAACACAACCGCACCTTCGTGACGGTGGTGGCGGGCGACGGGGTGGTGGCGGCAGGCGACGGGGTGGTGGCGGGCGACCCGGTGGTGGCTCCCAGTCAGCTGGGCGGGCGGTAGGTCTCCACCGACACCACCCGGGCGCGGCGGTGCTGCCGCCGGGCCATGTGCAGCACCAGCACCTCAGCAGTGCGCAGGTACGGGTTCTCCTTCGGCAGCCGCTTGAGGACCCGGTGCGGGCTGCGCTTGCTGATCGCCTCGAGCACGAACGGCAGCACCGGCCGGTGCGTGCACACCGCAGTGACCTCCCGCTTCCGGCCGAGCAGGTCGTCCACCAGAGCCCGCACCCCGGCGGGCCGCTTCTTCGCCGCAGACTCCGTGATCTCCGGGGCGAGCACCACATGGTTGTCGCTGGCCTCGGCGAACGGGCGCACGGTGGCGGCGCACCGTTCCCACGGCGAGGAGATCACCTCCTGCACCCCGAACGCCGCCAGGATCGGGACCAGCCCGTTGCTCTGTCGCTGGCCGGCGGGGGTGAGCGGCCGGGTGTCCTCTCCCTCGGTCCAGGCGGAACGCTTCTTCGCCCGCCCGTGCCGCACCACCAGCAGCGTCCAGGTGCGCAGCATGTCCTCCTCGAACATGTCCATCAGCACACCCAACGGTTCGGTGTCGTCGGCGCGGGTGAGCATCTTGGCGGCCTTGCGCGCCTCCACCCACCGGGCCTCGTCCACCTCATGCTTGGAGCACTCCTTGATCTTCCCGCGGGCCCGCAGCGCACCGGCCGCCGGGCCGTCCGGCTCCACGGGGGTGGCCGCCCAGTAGTGGCACACCTTCTTCGCCCCGCCGGGCAGCTTGTACCGGACCGTGGGCAGCTTGGCGCCGAGCAGCACCGGCACCCCGGTCTCCTCCTGCACCTCACGCACCGCGCACAGCGGCAGCGGTTCGTCCTTGCTGTCCAGCTTGCCCTTCGGCCAGGACCAGTCGTCGTACCGGGGCCGGTGGATCAGCAGCACCTCCAGACGCCGGCCGACCACCCGCCACACCACCGCCCCCGCCGCGAGCACCTCGCGGCGCGACTTGCCCATCTCAGCGGTCCGTGAGGCGCCGGCGGTGCGTGGACATCAGGTGCTCGTGCAGATCCACCAACCTGCTCCCGTCATCATCGAGATAGTGCCGCTGCCACACCGGTTCGCCACCGTCGTCGGTGGTCAGGTGCCAGGACGAGGTGCTCGGCGCCATGGAGAGGTCAAGCAGTCCGAGCAGGTCGTCCACCTGCTCACGGTCGGTGACCCGGACCAGCACCTCCACCCGGCGGTCCAGGTTGCGGTGCATCAGGTCGGCCGAGCCGATGAACACCTCCGGCTCACCCCCCGACGCGAACGCGTACACCCGGGAGTGCTCCAGGAACCGGCCGAGGATGGAGCGCACCCGGATGTTCTCGCTCAGTCCGGGCACCCCGACCTTCACCGCGCAGATACCGCGGACCACCAGGTCCACCTGCACGCCGGCGCGCGAGGCGCGGTAGAACGCGTCGATGGTCTCCTCGTCCACCACCGAGTTGATCTTCATCTTCACCCAGGCGGGCCGGCCGGCCTCGGCGGCGGCGATCTCTCGCTCGATGCGTTCGATCAGTCCGCGACGCACCGAACGGGGCGCCACCAGGAGTCGGTGGAACTTGCTCCTCGGGGCGTACCCGGAGAGCTGGTTGAACAGCCGGGTCAGGTCCTGGCCCACGTCGGAGTCGCAGGTGAGCAGACCGTGGTCCTCGTACATCCGGGCGGTCTTCGGGTTGTAGTTGCCGGTGCCGATGTGGCAGTAGCGGCGCAGCCCGTCCGGCTCCTGGCGGACCACCAGGGTGAGCTTGCAGTGCGTCTTCAGCCCGACGATGCCGTACACCACGTGCACTCCGGCCCGCTCCAGCTTGCGCGCCCAGGAGATGTTCGCCTCCTCGTCGAAGCGGGCCTTGATCTCCACGATCGCCAGCACCTGCTTGCCGGCCTCAGCGGCGTCGATCAGGGCGTCGACGATCGGGGAGTCGCCCGAGGTGCGGTACAGGGTGACCTTGAGCGCCAGCACCTGCGGGTCGGACGCCGCCTGGGCGAGGAACTGCTGCACGCTGGTGGAGAACGAGTCGTACGGGTGGTGCAGCAGGATGTCCCGGGTGCGGATGGCGCCGAACATGTCCACCGGTTTGGCGCTCTCCACCTCGGCCAGCCCGCGGGCGGTGGAGGCCAGGTGCTGCGGGTAGTGCAGCTCCGGTCGTTCCAGGTCGGCCACCAGGTTCAGCCCGGTCAGGTCCAGCGGAGAGGGCAGCTCGTAGACATCGGTCTCGGCGATGCCCAGCTCACCGATGAGCATGTCCCGCAGCCTGGGGGTGAAGCCGCGGGCCAGCTCCAGGCGCACCGCCGGCCCAAACCGGCGCCGCAGCAGCTCCTTCTCCAGGGCCTTGAGGATGTTCTCGGCGTCGTCCTCCTCCACCTCCAGGTCCTCGTTGCGGGTCACCCGGAACACGTGGTGCTCCACCACGTCCATCCCGGGGAAGAGGTAGTAGAGGAAGGAGGAGATCACGTCCTCCAAGGGCACGAAGGAGCGGAACCCGTCGTCGTCGGGGGCGTCCTCGGGACGGTGCGGCCGCCCGCGGGCATCTACTGCGATGAAGCGGGGCAGCAGCGGCGGCACCTTCACCCGGGCGAAGTGCTCCTTGCCGGTGGTCGGGTTGCGGACGATCACCGCCAGGTTCAACGACAGCCCGGAGATGTACGGGAACGGGTGCGCGGGGTCCACCGCCAGCGGGGTGAGCACCGGGAAGATCATCTTCCGGAAGTACTTGTGCAGCCGTTCCTTCTCGCTGTCGTGCAGCGCCTCGAAGTGCACCAGCGTGATGCCCTCGGCGGCGAGCGCGGGCTGCACCTGCTCGGAGAACACCGCCGCATGCCGGGCGGCGAGCTCGTGCGCCTTGACCGAGATCATCTCCAGCACCTGCCGCGGCAGCAGCCCGGAGGCGGCAGTCACGGCCATCCCGGTGGCGATCCGCCGTTTCAGCCCCGCCACCCGGACCATGAAGAACTCGTCCAGGTTGGAGGCGAAGATCGCCAGGAACCGTACCCGCTCCAGCAGCGGCAGACCGTCGTCCTCGGCGAGCTCGAGCACCCGTTCGTTGAACTGCAGCCAGCTCAGCTCCCGGTCGGCGAACCGGCCCTCAGGCAGCTCCTGGTCCGCCGACTGCCCCGGCTCGGCGGTCAGGGTGCCTGGAGTCGACTCGTCCCCGGTCTGCGTGCTCATGAAGCCCATCGTGACACCATCGGGCCCGCTGCTGCCACCGCTCCGCGCGCGGGCTGAGAGGCTGCCGGGCCAGCTGCGCCGGTAGGCACCGGCCGCCCCGTGCTCAGCGCCGCGCGTACTGCACGTCAGCGCGTTCCTTGGTGAACCCGACGCGCGTGTAGGTGTGGATCGCCGCGGTATTCTCGCCCTCCACGTACAGCTCGAGCCGGTCCAGGCCGGCACCGGCGAAGGCGGCCATCGCGTGGGCGGTGAGCAGCCCGCCCACGCCGCGACCCTGCGCATCCGGGTGCACGCCGAGGGCGTAGATCTCCCCGACTGTTCCCTCGATCTTCACCCACAGGCTGCCCAGCAGCCGCGCGCTGGACACCTCCTCGGCGAGGAAGAACATCGACGGGTCGAACCAGGGCTGGGCCATCCGGGCGTCCAGGTCGGCGCGGGTGAGGCGGCCCTGCTCCGGGTGGTCGGCGAACGCGCGGGCGTTCACCGCCAGCCAGTCGTCCTCGTCCCGCCCCGGGGTGAAGGTGCGCACGTGGATGTCGGTGCGGGTGGGCACCTGCGGCGGCTCGGCAGGCGGCGGGGCACTCATCAACCACAGGTCGCGCACCCGTACCAGGTCGAGCTGTTCGGCGAGCGCTTCGGCGGCCGGCAGGTCACCGTGCGCCCAGAGCCGCACCTGCGGTTCGGTCAGCACTGCGGTGACCAGCTGCCGGCCCAGCCCTCGGCGGCGGTGGTCGGGATGGATGGCCAGCTCGGCGGCACCATCGTCGATCTGGGCGTAGCCGAGCAGGTCGACGGCGGAGCTCACCTCTCCCTGTGGGTCACCCTGGCCCGGGGTCGCTCCGGGCAAGGTGGGTGCGACTGTTCCCACGGTCCCCGACGCTGCGGGCGCGGTGAGCAGCAGGTGGGTGACCTCCCGGTGGTCGTCGGTGAGGTTCAGCAGCATCTGCTCGGAGAACGCCTCGGTACCGTCGGCGTCGGTGACCGCCCGCGCCAGGTGAGCGACCGCCTCGGCCTGGTCGGGAGCCAACGTGCTGCGGCGGGTGAGGAGCGGTTCGCCCCGGTGAGCTGCGCCGTCGTGCACTCCTCAGTCCAGCTTCCCGGCCCGCCACAGCGCGGCGGCCTGCTGCAGGTCCTCAGCGGTGGACTGCAGCGCACCGGCGCGCCGGGTGAGCCGGTCGGCGCCGCCGGCGTCGGCGTTCTCCACCCAGTCGGCATCCAGTGCCGTGCCGGCCACGAGCACGTGCAGGAACGCCGCAGCCCGGTCCAGCGCCACGTCCAGGTCGCCGCCGAACACACCGTGCAGCACCGCATCGGTCAGGTCCCGCACCTCCTGCGGCCCCGGTGGGCTGACCACACCGGCTACCACCTCGGAGACCTCCGCGCGGCTGCACCCCAGCCGGTACCGTTCGGCGATCATGTGCGGATCGCGGCGGGTCCACTCCCGCAGCAGATAGAGCCGCCACAGCGCCCCAGGCAGTGTCTCGGCCGGGCTGGCCGACCACAGCTGGGCGAGCAGGTCCAGGCCCTCCACGTCCACCAGCTGCACCAGGCGGCGCTGCAGGTCCGCATCGTCAGCGCCGGCGCGGCCGCCGGCAACCAGTGCGGTGGCCGTGGTGTGCGCCAGGTCGTTGCGATCGGCCGGGTCGGGCTCCCCGGGCAGCAACGCGGCGCGTTCGTCACTGAGCATCGCGGGACGACGGAACTCAGGTGCGGGCACGGGTCTCCTCTCCGGACGGTGTTGCGGCACTGGTTGACCCAACGGCGGTGGGTCAACCGAAATTCCTGCCCTCCCCACGATAGGTACGGACCGTCTCCACCACCCGGGTGCCGCGCACCAGGTGCACCGCATCGAAGCGTTCCATCATCTCCCCGGCCTTCGCGTGCCGCAGCCAGACCCGAGAGCCGATCGCACCACCGTCCCGCCCCCGGGGGTAGCGCAGCGGGGTCTGCACCTCCCCGGCGCCCTCGGAGCCGACCAGGTGGGCGCCGTCGATCGCGCTCGGCAGCCGGGAGCGGTGCGCCGGCCCGGAGGCCACGTACCCGCCGCCGAACGCGGTGACGATGCCGCGGGAGGGGCGGCGCACCACGTCCAGGCCGAAGAACGCGGCCGGGCGGGGGGTGAACGTGGAGTAGGAGTCGAACAGGGTGGGGCAGTACAGCCCGGAGCCGGCGGTGATCTCGGTGATCGTGGGGTCGGTGGCGGTCTGTTGCACCGAGCCGCTGCCGCCGCCGTTGACCAGCAGCTGCCGGCCGAGCCGGTCCTCCAGCGCGGCCACCACCGCCGGACGGCGGCCGGCCAGCTCCTGCAGCGACAGGGCCTTGACCAGCCGGATCACCGGACCCTTCAGCCCGGCCTCGGGCATACCCGCCACCTGTGCCTCGTAGAACATCACCCCGCGCACCTGCAGCCGGCCGGTGCGCTGCACGCTGGCAGCCAACGCCACCGCCTGCTCCGGGGTGCGCAGCGGGGAACGGCGCACCCCCAGGTGCACGTGTGCGGCGCCGATACCCAGCCGCAGCGAGGCGTCGATGTCCAGGCACACCTGCACCGGTGGGCCCTCGGGCCAGTCCGCGCGGATGAAGGCCCGCTCGATCAGCGCCACCTGGGAGATGTCGTCGACCATCAAGGTGACCCGCTCCCGGGCGAGCGGGCTACGGGCCAGACGCACCAGGGCGGCGGTGTCCACGCTCGGGTAGGCCAGCAGCACGTCCTCGACGCCGTCCTCGGCGAGCCAGATCGCTTCTGCCAGGGAGTAGGCCATCACCCCGGTGAACCCGAGGTCCAGGGCGCGCTGGACCAGGGGGCGCACCCGTACCGACTTGCTGGCCAGCCGCAGCGGCAGCCCACCGGCGCGGGCGAGCAGGTCGCGGGCATTAGCATCGAAACGGTCCAGGTCCACCACGGCCAGTGGTGCGGAGAAGCTCCGGGTGGCTTCCCGCCACGGCGCTGACCGCCACGACTGGATACGACTCATGCCCCTCATTGTCACCTATCCGTCCCCCGGCTCGCCTCCGGCGCAGGCATGATGGGCACCATGCGCACGCAGACCCAGCCCGCACCACTCTGGCAGAACTGGGCGCGGACCGCTCGCGCCACCCCGCGTAGGTTCGCCTCCCCGAGCAGCGAGGCAGAGGTGGCCGCGCTGGTGGCAGCCGAGGCCGCCGAGGGTGGGCAGGTGCGGGTGGTCGGGGCGGGGCACTCCTTCACCCCGGCGATGGTCAGCGAGGGCCTGCTGCTGCAGCTGGACGCCTTGGACTCCCTGGAGTGGCTGGGCCCACCGGAGGCGGACGGCTCCCGGCTGGTGCGGGTCGGGGCGGGCATCCGGTTGCGGGCCCTGTGCCGGGTGCTCGCTGAGCACGGGCTGGCGCTGGAGAACATGGGTGACATCGATGTGCAGTCGGTCGCCGGGGCGATCTCCACCGGCACCCACGGCACCGGCGCCACCCTGCGGGGGCTGGCCGACCAGGTGCGCGGGGTGCGGCTGGTGGGGGCGACCGGTGAGGTGGTGGAGGCGGACCAGACCCGCCACCGCGAGCTGTTCGAGGTGGCCCGGCTCGGGCTGGGCAGCGTGGGGGTGCTCACTGCGGTGACGCTGCGCTGCGTGCCGGCATTCTCTCTCACTGCCGACGAGCGACCCCGGCCGCTCGGTGCGGTGCTGGAGGCGCTCGATGACGAGGCCGGCCCGGTGCACGCCAACGACCACTTCGAGTTCTACTGGTTCCCGTACACCGACATCGTGCTCACCAAGGCGAACAACCGTGCCGGTGCTGCCGGCCCACTGAGCCCGGTGCGCCGGGTGCTGGACGACGAGATTCTCTCTAACACGGTGTTCGAGGCGACCAACCGGCTGTGCACCGGGGTGAAGGCGCTCACCCCGAAGGTGAACTGGGTGGCGGCCCGGGCGCTGTCCGCCCGCCGGTACACCGCCCCCTCCCACGAGGTGTTCGCCACCCCGCGGCGGGTGCGGTTCCGGGAGATGGAGTACGCATTGCCGGTGCATGCCGTGGTGCCGGCGCTGCGGGCGGTGAACACCTGGCTGCGGCACACCGGCGAGACGGTGCCGTTCCCGGTGGAGGTGCGGTTCGCCGCGGCCGACGACGTCTGGTTGTCGACCGCCTACGGCCGGGACACCGCCTATGTGGCGGTGCACCAGTACCACCGGCTGCCGTTCGCCCGGTACTTCCGAGCGGTGGAGGACATCATGCGCAGCCACGACGGCCGCCCACACTGGGGGAAGATGCATCGCCGTCGGGCCGCGGACCTGGCGCCCGTCTACCCCCGGTTCGACGACGCGGCGCGGGTGCGGCGGGCCGCCGACCCGGAGGGCCTGTTCGCGAACGAGTACACCGACCGGGTGCTCGGTGCCGCGCCCGGGCATCTCGGTGCGCGCGGCCACTGAGGCGGGGTGCGGGCAGCACATGTCGATAGGGGCGGAGAGTCGGGAGCAGCAGTGGGAGGAACGGCTCGCCTGGCCGGTGCTGATCGCTGCACTGGCCTCGGTGCCGGCGGTGTTCCTGACCCTGCTCGGCGACCCGGTCTCCTCCTGGGGCGTGGTCGCCAGCGGGGTAGCCGGTGTGGTGCTGATGATCGAGCCGGTGGTGCTGTTCGCGGTCTCCACGGACAAGTGGGCGTGGCTGCGGCGCAACTGGTGGCTGGTGCTGCTCGCGGTGCTGATCGTGCTCAGTGTGGTGCTGGCCCTCGGACCGGTGCAGGTGTTCCGGCTGCTGCGAGCGGTCGGCGCTCTCCGGGTGATCCGGGTGCGGCGGATCGTCACCGCCGGTCGGGTGCTGGGCCGGCGGCTCTCCAGCGGTCCGGAGCGCTGGCCAGCGTTCGCGGCCTCGGTCCTGGTGGCGGTGTTCGTGGCCGCAGTGCTCGCTGACCCGACCTCCACCGCGCGGAGCCTGATCGCCGGCCTGGTGCCAGATCGGTGGATGGTGCCGATCGCTACGCTCGCCGGGCTGGTGCTGGCTGGTGCCACGTACGTGGTGGTGCGCAACCGTGATCGTGCCGAGAAGGACGCAGCCGCCGCCGACGGCGGGCTCGACCGAGACAGCCCACGGAACGTCCCGCCTGGTCCGCTAGAGTGACCGGGTGCCGGTGGACGCCGGCAAACACGGACGGGCGCTGCAGAGGCGGCCGCGGGCCTCTAGCTCAATCGGTAGAGCAACGGACTTTTAATCCGTGGGTTGTGGGTTCGAGCCCCACGGGGCCCACCAGAAGGTCGTTGTTCAAACCGACGACATCACCGGTTTGAGTTCCGGATTCGGTCGGCTGTCCTTGGATTCGGTCGGCTGTCCTTGGTGGCGGACGGCGAGTGCTTGGACGTCGGAGTCCAGGAACACGTTGAACGGGACGCCGGTTTCGCTGTCGGAGTGATGTGACCGTCAGGCGCGACGGTAAGCCCGACACGTCCCCACCGGACTACCAGCCCACAACGCGGTGCAGGTGCTGGGGGTTGTGATGATGCGGCTCCTTCCAACGTCCTACACGTATGAAGAGTTCCGAAGACCCTTCGATGCCTGTGTCACGAGTATCTGCCGGATCTCTGCCCAGGATCGAGGGGGCTCACGCAAGGCCCTGAACCGGCGGTGTAGGCGTTGATCTTATGCCCCTGGGTTTGGCCGCACCCTCATCTGCCGGGCTAGTTCTCGGACCAGGGCAACAGACTTTTCGAGGCGGCTCACCTTCTGGGAGCCCGGTGTGATGACGAGGATGTGCTGCCCTTCAAGAGTCAGCCGCAGCCGGCTCTGGGCGGCGGCTGCAGTGGTGAGCCGTGTTCGGACACCCGGAGTGAAGAGGCGACGCGCTTCGGCGGCATCGTCCTCGGTGTGGGTGTAGAGCGTCCAACGGAACTGCGGGTCGGCGAAGTCCACCTGGACGGCGGGGCGCGGCTCGGGGACATGGACCGAGGGTGGAGCCGCCACCACGGTGGGCAGCAGAGTGCCGACGTTGAGCGCGGTGACGAGGTACAGCCCGGCAGTGGAGCTGCCGGCGTGCGCCCGATAGTTGGTGAAGGAGACGATCTCTCCCTCAGCGACGGAGCCGCGGAGCACCTGAGTAGCTCGTCCCCCAGCGCGGACCGGGTACTCTCGCCACTGCCGCGTGAGCTGGCTGTCGTCAGCCGCATACGACCATCCGTGCTGGTCACCCCATTGCTGGAGATGGGCACGTCGCTGTTCCTGGATGCGCCCGCCGCGGACCACACCGATGATCACCGCGACCACGACCACCGCCACTACGGAGTAGCCAAGGATGTCCATTGGGGTCAAGTTACCGTCGGAGCACGGCGGCTGGGAACGGCCTGCGCACCGTCGCGATAGTGCGCAGGCGCTCGTCGATACCGGCACCGTAGGCTGTGCTCTGCTGGGAGGCCGGCTGGGCATCGGTATGAAGTGTGCGGCCGGAGACCAATTGAGGGACGCTCAGGTGAGGACCGGGGGCGAGACCCCGAGGAGTGGTACACCGGATGGATGAGCGCGGTCTGCGGCGGCGGTCCTGGCTCTGGGCAAGCGGTGTGCCGCTGCTCAGCGGCGCGCTCACCGTGGCCGGGCTGGCGGTGGCCACCGCGCTCACGGCCGACCTGCCGCGGAAGGTGAGCATGCCCATCCTGCTCGGTGTGCTGGTCCTGGGCGCCGGGCTGTACCTGGCGGCGCGGGCGCTGGCGGGCCAGGCGGCGGTGCTACGCCGGGTCGGCGCTGCCCGGCAGCAGTGGGCGGTCGCTCATGGCTGGTCCTATCGCAGCGACGGGGCAGCCGTACCGGCAGGCACCCAAGCGCTGGCCCTGCCCCGCGGCTGGCAGTCTCCGCGCGTGCTCGCGGCACTGTCCGGGCGGATCGCAGAGCGGGACACCCAGGTGCAGACCTGGAAGCTGCGCGTGCGTCCCGGCGGCCCGCAGCGGACCGTGTGCCGTGAGGTGGTCGTGGTCAGTGCCGCCACTGGCGAGCACCGGTGTGCAGTCCTCAGCAGCGCCCAGCTGGACCCCTTGCTCCTCACACCGGGCTGGGCGAACCCCGGCAGGAACGACCTGGATGCCGCCACCGGCACGCTGGCTGTCGGTGATGCTGCCGTGATGGCGTCCTGGGTCCCGGCCATCCGGGCAGCCGTGGCCGCACGCGAGGACCTCCCGCTGACCGTGACCGTGGGTGCGGACCAGGTGGTGGTCTTCGCGATGGACGATCCGCGGACGAGCACGATGGCCGCACGCCTGGAGCTGGCGGTGCAGGTGGCGACCATCGTGGACCCGCAGGGAGCGCCGGCTCCTGGCGCGTAGCAGCACCAGTGCACAGCGCCGGCCATGCGGCCGATGCTCAGAGCACGTCCACCGCCGGGGCCACCACGACCACGTACATCACCGCCAGCAGCACCGTGTGCACCACGCAGAAGCCGAGCGCCTCGCGCACCTTGCCGGGGGTGCGGAAGTGCTCGGCGAGCTTGCCAAGGAAGGAGCCGGGGTGGGTGATGTCCCAGCTGTTGAAGCGCAGGTAGCGGCCCAGGTACATGCCGAAGGTCACCAGCACGAGCACCACGATCACGATCAGCCAGGAGTCCACCCGCTGCAGTGGCCGTGCCTCGTTGGGATAGCGCACCAGCGCGTACATGGTCTGCACCAGCAGCACGTTCAGGAGCGTGTTCATCACCCCGGACAGCGCCAGGGTGAGCACCAGCACGATGTCGTACCAGAGCGGCACGCCCTCTTCCTGCCTGCGGTGGGAGAAGTTCAGCTCGGTGATCAGGTAGGCGGAGTTCGGCAGCAGCAGGACCCAGATGATGCCGGACACCACCAGCACGCTCAGCAGGATCACGCGACTGCTGAGTGCCACCGCCACCAGCATCCCGAGCCCGGCAAGGCCCAGCACGAGCGCGGGCGCCACGGACAGCCCGATGTTCAGCACCATCGGCCGGTACAGCCGGGTGCGGAAGACCGGCGCGCGCAGCAGCACCAGGAGGAGGGCGTAGATGTTCAGCAGCGCCACCCCGCCGGCCACCAGCAGGACCGAGTTCACGACCCTTATGATGCCGTAGCCGGCACACGCCCAGCGCGACGCTGTGCGCCCAGAGTGACCGCACGCGCGCAGGAGGCCGGAAAGGTGCCGACCAGCGAGCGGTCAGCCGCCCGCGCCCGCCGCCGGGCCGAGCAACCCAGCCACGAGAGCCCGCAGCCCCTCGGCGTAGGTGTCCCGCGCGGCGATCTGTGGCCACTGGTCGCCGATCGCGGCCAGCGTGGGCAGGGCAGCAGCCTCCCGGGCACCGAACAAGGTCTGTCCCTCGGGTAGCAACCGGTCTCGGTCCAGTGTCCCGACGGCGGAGCGTGCGCGCACCAGGATCTCTCCAGCGGTGTAGTACCACAGGTGGCGGAACACCTCGACAGCCCGTTCCGGGGTGCTGCCAGTCTCGACCACCGCGGCGAGGACCACCTCCACGATCCACACCGACGTGTCCCCGAGCCGGCCCATGAAGCCGTCGACGGTGAGCACCTCGGCGGCCCAGGGAATCGCGGCGAGGGTGTCGTGCACGGTCATCATGGCGACCGCGACCCGCTCGCGGGGGTCCGCGGGCAGCTCTGGGCGGTCCATCTGCGCGACCACTTCGCCGATCAGCTGCACGAGCAGGTCTTCCCGGTCCCGCACGTGGTGGTACAGCGTGGTGGTCCCGATCCCGAGCTCGGCCGCCAGGGCGCGGATGGTCAGCCGCTGCCATCCGCGGGTCTCGATCAGCCGCAGCGCCGCCACCAGGATCTGCTCCCGGGAGGTCACCGGTGGGCGCCCGGTGCGCCCACGCGGTGCTCCGGTCTGCCCGCCGGCCGAGGTCGAGGTAGCCATCTGTCCATTCTGCCTGGTCCGGTCCGTCATCCGTGTGCTAGTTTCGGAACATGTTCTATAAGTCGTCGGGTCGCGCTGTCCTGATCACCGTGGCGCTCGCCCAGTTCCTCGTCTCCCTGGACCTGTCGGTGATGAACGTGGGCCTGCCGAGCATCCAGGCGGCGCTCGGCTTCGAGGCCGGGGCGCTGTCCTGGGTGATCCACGCCTACGCCCTGACCTTCGGCGGGCTGCTGCTGCTCGGCGGCCGCCTGGCCGACCGCTACGGCCGGCGCCGGATGCTGCTGATCGGGCTCGCACTGTTCGCGGCGGCATCCCTGGCCGGCGGGTTCGCGGTGACCCCGGGCCAGCTGGTGGTTGCCCGCGCCGTGCAGGGCGTCGGTGCCGCAGCGCTCGCCCCGGCCGCCCTGGCGCTGCTCACCGCCACCTTCCCCTCGGGCCGGGCCCGGGTGCGCGCGTTCGGGGTGTGGAGCGCGATGAACGCGACCGGCGGGGCCGTGGGTGTGCTCGCCGGCGGGCTGCTCACCCAGTACGCCGGCTGGCAGTGGGTGATGTGGGTGAGCGTGCCGATGGCCGTGGTGCCCCTCGGTCTCACCTGGCGCGCCGTCCCCACCGACAGTGCTGGCACCGGTGGCCGCGCCGATGTTCTCGGCGCGGTGCTGGTCACCGCCGGGATGGGAGTGGGGGTGTACGGAGTGGTCCGCACGGAGGCGCACTCCTGGACCTCCCCGGTCACCGTGGCCTGCCTGGGTGCCGCAGTGCTGCTGCTGGCCCTGTTCCTGCGGGTGGAGCAGACCACCACCCGGGAGCCGATCATCCGGCCCGGGCTGCTGGCGCACCGGTCGGTGGCCGGGGCGAACCTGGCGAACCTGGCCGTCGGTGGCGCGATGGCCTCGGCGTTCTACTTCATGTCCCTGTACCTGCAGCACGTGCTCGGGCACAGCCCGGCCCAGGCCGGGCTCGAGTTCGTCCCGTTCGCGCTCGGCGTGGTGGCCGGCGCCGCGATGTCCACCCGGCTCGGCTTCCACCTGCCGGCCCGCACCCTGCTGATCGCCGGCACGCTGCTCACCGCCGCGGGCTTCGGCTGGTTCGCGCTGATCAGCCCGGACGGCTCGTTCGCGGCAGACGTGCTCGGTCCCTCGCTGGTGGCGAGCGTGGGCTTCGGCCTGTGCCTGGGCCCGGTGGTGTCCACCGCCACCGCCGGCGCCGGCCCCGAGGAGAGTGGCGCAGCCTCTGCGCTGCTGAACGCCTCTCGGCAGATTGGCGCATCAGTCGGCCTGGCGGCGCTGGGTACTGCGGCACTGGCCCGCACCGGCGGAGGACTCTCACCGGAGGCGCTGACCCGCGGTTACTCCTTCGGTCTGGCGCTCGCCGCTGCGTTGCTGCTCATCGCCGCCGCCCTGGGCGCCACTGTCATCCCACGCAGGCCATCCCGGGCCGAGCCTCGGCCCAGCCCCATCGCCCCGGAAAGGAGCTCACTTCGATGACTACCGCTGCTCTACGCCAGTCGGTGCTGGCCCTGCTCGCCGGTCTGGGCGCGCTCGGCTGGGTCTGGACCCTGTGGTCGCTGCGTCGACCACGGCGGTGGGCCCCGTTCTCGGCGACGGCGTTGCTCGCCGCGGCCGTGGTCCTCGCCCTGGTCCTGCTCACCGTGCCGGACACCTCCGGCCAGGTCGGTCTCGCACCTGCGGTGGGCTGGGCGTGGTTGGTCCCGTGCGTGGCCGGAGTGGCGGTCACTGTCGCTAGCTGGCGCAGCCGGACCGCCCCGGCCCGTGCCGACCTGGCCTGATGGTGCCCGTGCAGGTGCCAGCGCTGCTGGCTCGTCTGAAGAGACACCTGTATCCGGACGGCCGGCCCTCGGCCCTGGCCCGCGCAGCCAATGCCGTCATCGCCCGCCAGCACGCACTGGGCATCCTCACCCCCCGCAGCAGCGTGACGCTGGTGGTCACCGGCCGCCGGTCCGGACGGCCAGTGGCCCTGCCGCTGGTGGTGGCGAGCGTCGACGGAGCGCAGTTCGTCGTCTCGATGCTCGGTGAGCAGGCCGGCTGGGTGCACAACGTCCGGGCTGCCGGTGGCCGAGCCGTGCTGCTGCAGCACCGACGCCGGGTGCCGGTGCACCTGGTGGAGGTGCCACCCGGCCAGCGGGCACCGGTGCTGCGCGCCTACCTGGCCGTGGCCCCGGGCGCTCGTCCGCACATCCCGGTGGACCGGCACGCACCCCTGGCCGAGCTCGAGCGGGTGGCCGCCGACCACCCGGTGTTCCAGGTCCACCGAGCGGGCTGACCGGGGGATCCACCATTCGATGGATTCCCGCCACACCAGGATGGTGACAGACTGTCAGCATGATTGCGAGCGTCACCGAGTCTGCCGCCCCGACCCGGCGGGACTGGCTCGGTCTGGCCACCCTGGCCGCCGGTCTGGGCATGATCGTGCTGGACGGCACGATCGTGGCCGTCGCACTGCCGGCGGTCATCGCCGACCTGGACCTGGACCTGACGGACGCCCAATGGGTGAACAGCAGCTACGCCGTCGTGCTCGCCGGCTCCCTGCTGGCCGCCGGGAGGCTGGCCGACCGGTGGGGGCGGCGGGCGATGTTCCTGGCTGGCCTGGTGGTGTTCATCGCCGGCAGCCTGCTCGCGGCGACTGCTGGCAGTGCCGGCGCCCTGATCGGCGCCCGGGTGGTGCAGGCCCTGGGGGCTGCGGGGATCCTGCCCTCGACGCTGTCCACGGTGAACGCCACGTTCCGCGGACGCTACCGGGCGGCGGCCTTCGGTGTGTGGGGTGCGGTGATCTCCGGGGCGGCGGCCGTGGGCCCGTTGGCCGGTGGCGCCCTGACCAGCTACGCCTCCTGGCGGTGGATCTTCCTGGTGAACGCGCCGGTGTGCGCGGTGGTGCTGCTCGCGGCGCTGGTCACGGTCCGGCCCACCCGCGGGGCCGCCACCGGCCGGGGGGCGGACGTCGACGGCACGCTGCTGTCCGGTCTCGGCCTGGGCGCGCTGGTCTTCGCGGTGATCGAGGGGCCACGGCTGGGCTGGTGGGCCCCGCAGGCCGAGCTCACCGTGCTCGGCAGGACCTGGGGCGTCGACGCACCGGTCTCCGTGGTGCCGATCCTGCTGCTGGTGGCCGCCGCACTCCTCGTGCTGTTCGTGGTCCGGGAGAGGCACCGCCTCCGGGTGGGCCGTTCGGTCCTGCTGGACCTGTCCCTGTTCCGGCTACCCACCTTCACCTGGGGCAACCTCACCGCTGCCGCGGTGGCGGTCGGTGAGTTCGCGATCGTCTTCACCCTGCCGCTGTACCTGGTGAATGCACGCGGGCTGGACGTGATGACCGCCGGCTGGGTGCTGGCGGCGATGGCGCTCGGCGCATTCGTCGCCGGGGCCGCCGCCCGGCACCTGGCCGACCGGATCGGCGCCCCGGGGGTGGTGCTGGTGGGACTCGGGATGGAGCTGGCCGGTGTGCTGCTGGTGGTGCTGGCTGCCGGGCCGGCCACCGCCGCCTGGCTGATCGCCGCACCACTGGTGCTCTACGGTCTGGGCCTCGGGCTGGCCTCCGCGCAGCTGACCGGCACCGTGCTGCGGGACGTGCCCACAGAGGTCTCCGGGCAGGGGTCGGCCACACAGAGCACAGTGCGGCAGGTGGGCTCTGCACTGGGCACCGCACTCGCCGGCAGCGCCCTGTCCCTAGCGCTCGCGCTCACCCTGCCAGCCGCCCTGTCCGGCGCCGGGCTCGACGGGCCGCAGCTGGACCAGGTGGCCGGTGCCACCCGCACCAGCGCCGGATCGATGATCGCCCAGCTGCGGGCCGCCGGCAGCTCGAGCCCGTTCGGTGCGGACACCGGCCAGGTGGTCACCGCCCTCACCCAGGGCTTTGCGGACGCGACCCGGATCACCCTGGCGACCGCCGCCGTCTTCCTGCTCGTCGGGTTGGTCGGTGCGCTGCGGGTGTGGCTGGTGGCCCGGCGACCGGCCCCGAGCACCGGATAGGTCGGTGCCGGGCGTTACCGTGGGCGCATGCGGATGCGGGTCAAGCTGCTCGTCTGGGGTGGGCTGGTGCTGGTGTGGGCGGGCGCGTTGGTGCTCGGCTGGGGGAACGTGGAGTCCGGCACCGCCGACCCGCTGCTCACCCTGGGCTCGGCACGGGACCTGGTGCCACCGGCGCATCCGGACATCCCCGACTCCACCTACTACGTGGCCACCGGGCACCTGCTCGTGCTGGTGGCAGTCACAGCGGCCGCGGTGCTGCTGCCGCTGGCCGGTAGCCGGTGGCGCATCGTGGCCGGTCTGGTCACCCTGGCTGCCAGCGGCTGGCTCGCCTACGTCACCTATACCGGCGAGACCGTCGACGGCGGATGGTCACCTCTGGCGGTGTACGTCGCCGCCGGCGTGCTCGCCCTGGTGGGGGTGCTGTACCTGGCCGGCCGGCCAGGTCCGGTGGGGGTGGGTGCGGGGCTGCTCGCCCTGGCCGGTGCGGCGTGGAACACGAATGCGGCGGTCGAGCTGCTGCTGCCGCACGGGCGGCCCGGGCTGGGGTCGATCGCCCTCACCCTCGGGTTCCTGCTGGTGGCC
>Ga0209487_1000471_pt1 | contig 36918 bp, 57 predicted proteins | sample Poulit2012_FD_187524 | JGI IMG/M metagenome (GOLD analysis project Ga0209487, IMG submission 187524) | Agricultural soil microbial communities from Georgia to study Nitrogen management - Poultry litter 2012 (SPAdes) (version 2) | ecosystem: Environmental > Terrestrial > Soil > Agricultural land...
ATGAGACAATAAGCTTACCCGATTCAGTCATGGGTAAATGGTCAGGTAATCAAGATGTTTACATACTCAAAATAAACGGGGACAGCATGAATAATATCATGCCTGACGGTTCTTTAATTGCAGTCAAGCCAATTACATTAGATGGGCTTAATAACGGTGACATCGTCTTATTTAGCACAAACCATGAGTATAGCGTTAAACGATTTTATCAGTTTGATGATGTTGTATCGTTTAGACCAGATTCAGAAAATCTTGAATTTTACGAAACGCGCATCAACATTAATGAAATTGATAACTTAGAGATTCATGGGAAAGTAGTTTTATACATTGTAGAGTTAGATTAAACATTAACGTTAATATTTAATCACGAGAGGACTAGCTATCCTCTCTATTTTTATAAGGAGGGTTAATTATGGCAAGTGTAAAAGAGTTGAAACGCGGTAAATATATCGCTCACATCTATATAGGAAGAGACGAAAACGATAAGCAGATTAATACAACAAGACGGATCAATGCAAATGGGATAATTGAAGCAAGAAAAATCGCAGATGATTTAGAAGATAAATTAAGAGACGAATTTAAAAACGCGGGAAGTAATCCATTATTTAGTAAATTTTATGATACCTGGTACAAAAATTATGCAATGAAAGAATTAGATGTAGGCACACGACAAAAATACAGTTATATAGATATGCCTGTTTTAGAATACTTTGGGAATAAAAAATTAAAAGAGGTCACTGCTTTAAATGTGATTGAGTTTTTTGATTATGAAACAGAAAATAAGAGGGCATCATTAGAAGCAAAACACCGTTTACTATCATCAATATATAGACAGGCCGTAAAATGGCAGCTGCTTGAAGTTAGTCCAATGGATAATGTATCTATCCCTAAAGTAAGGAAAGAAGCTACATCTGATTATTTTAGACCTGATGAGATTGGATTAGTTTTAGAATTAATGGACACACCTTATATGAAGTGGCAGAGGTTAGCTTTTAAAATTGCTTTAATTGGTGGTTTAAGACGCGGTGAGATACTTGGAATAGTAGAGGATAGTGTGGACTATGAACGTTCAGGAGTTATGGTTAAATACTCATTACAGCATACGAAAAAAGAAGGTACGATATTAAAAAAACCTAAAACAGAAAATGCGCGATTTGTAACGCTCCCTGAATTCTTAATGATCGAAATTAAAAGTCAATTTACACGTAACAAATATATGAAAATGCAGATTGCTAATTTATATGAAGGTTTTAAAGATTATAATAATAAAGATGTTTTTATGTTATTTCAGAACGAATACGGTAAACCTTATTTACCCAATACATTAACGCAAGCTTGGCGAAAGTTTAATGATAAGAATAAACAACTCATTAGAATAGTTAGATTTCACGATTTAAGGCACTCTAGCGTTACCTACTTACTCAATCAAGGTTTTAATATGAAGGAAATACAAGTAAGATTAGGGCATACAGATATAAGAACTACGTTAAACAGATATTCCCATGTTTCAGAAACTGATCAAATTAACGCAGCTAAAGCATTTGATAAATTTAAATCACAGTAAATATTACGTCAACCACTACGTCACACCTCGCACTACGTCACTTTCAGACAAATAAAAAACACCTACAACCGCAATGGTCGTAAGTGTTTATGGCTGATGGTCTCGGACGGTCTCGAACCGCCGACCTCTACCTTGTCGAGGTAGTGACATGCAATGTTATTGACTTTAACATACTGTGTTTAATTGTCAAACAATGTGATATGACAATGTTTAACTGTTTTACAGATTTACTCAATATCAGCAACTATAAAACTTATTACGTTATTACTACGTCAAAACAGGTATTTACAAGATTGAATATTTCTGACGTAGTGAAACGTAAAAAAGCCCTCTACTCAATTAATGAGTGAGGGCTTATTATTTAAGCATATCTTATTTACTGTACATCTGACTTTTTAACCCAAGACATAATTTTATCTAATAATACGCGATCTGATTTAGTTTGGATAATCTTATATCGTTTGCCTTTAGCACTGTCAAGGATTGATTGTCCAGTCGCAAACTTACTTGCTGACTTTTTAAGCGTTACAGTGCTACCTACCTTATATGATGTTTTAGGCTTACTTGGTTTAGGCGTTGAACCTTGCAACTTGTTAAGTAATATAATGTTTTGTGATTCAGTACCTTGATAATTTTTGATTCCATGTTTAGCTGCTAACTTTTTACGATTGCTAAAGCTAGAATCTATTTTCTTAGATTTAAGATAATCAACAACGCTACCAGTAACTTTAGGTTTACTAGCTGGCTTACTTCCACCTTTTAACTTATTTAATAAAGAAGTGTTTTGAGAAGCTGTACCCTTATAGTTACTAATGCCATGTTTAGCAGCTAGTTTTTTACGGTTGGCAAATGATGAGTTGATTCCTTTAGCGTTTAGATAATCGACTACACTACCACCAGTCGTTGTTGGTTTGCTTGCCGGTTTAGATGTTGGTTTACTCACACTTACTTTACCGCTTGAATCGCCTAAATCTTTAGCAAACTGACTAATCGTCTTGCCATATTGTTTAAAATAAGCAACGGGATCTGTGTGCGTTGTACCGCCGAAAGTTTTAGTTACGTAGTTATGTGTGTAAATACCGCGCTTATCAGTGCCTTTGTCAACTTTTAAAGGTATATTGTATTTATCAGCTAGGTATTTAATGCCGTCTACGTAATTTTTATACGCCTTGTTAAACCCTGATTTTGTGCTAGAGCGGATTAACTCGACATGTATAGCGTAATTATGCATTGACGGACCAGCGCCCCATGCGCCCCCTATATCAGGATTATGCACCATATAAAAACCATCTTCACCAGCTATATAATGATAGAAAGCTTTTTTATAGTTGTTGGTCATGAAACTAATTTCGCCTTCGATTTTACTGGTTGGATTAGCTGTTTCATGCGCTACAATTACAGTCGGTTTACCTCTTGCCCAACTGATTTTTGGTAAACCTTTGACCTGTCTATTTATTATTTTAACCACATTTACCATCTCCTTTTATAATATAAAAAAGTAGCTACAATTAAGTAACTACTTTTTCGTTTTATCGTGATATTCTAATTCGTTGTTAACTTCTGTACCGGCTAACTCTTCTTGCACTTCAACCTCAAAAGAATCTTCGTTTGTTGGGTTTTCTTCCATATCTTTTAACATGTGGAGTATTTTATCCGGTAAAGGTACGCCTAGTTTTGCTGCGTTTTCTGTGATAGATAAACCTTCATTGGCGATATAAAATAATACGGTTGTATGCGCAAGCAGACCATTTAAAGAAAGTATCTGATCTAATACATTGGCTAACACAATAACCATTAAAACTAACACTTTACGAGCATATCCAAATAAAGACTTTCTACTCCACAAATTTCCGCATCTCACAGCGTTAAATATCCCCGACAATATATCGAGTGCCATTAATAATAGTAATAAATCTAAAAATCTAACCTCTCCAAACAAATAAAACCTAACTATATCTAAATATTCCAAACTAACAACTCCTGACATTTATAATCACTCCCTTAAAAAAAGACATAAAAAAAGGCTTATTCAGCCTGTTTCGTTTCAGTTAGTATTGAATCAATTAAGGTTAGTGTTCTTGGTTTGATTGATATACCTTCTATTGTGTTAATATCAATTGTTTGTAAATCAATTTCAATCTCTTCATTCATAAGCTCTTCATATTCTTTATTAAACGCTGGTATCTTGTCTTTCTTTAATTGAATAGATCCATCACCTCGTTGAAACTCTTTATACTTATTAATTATTTTATCTCTTAGTTCATCAGTTGATTTTAGTTCTGCTGCTATTTTTGATTGATTACGTTTTATTATTAAAGCAATTGATATTGGTAACTCTTTTTCTGATAACTCTGCTAAACCTTCTGATATATTATATATTGTACCTACCTTCATAATGTAACTCTCCTCTTTTTTATATTTGACGGAGGAGAAACTTTCTATACCAATTAATTTCTTGATATAGAGCGTGTACCTTCCCCGTCATTATCATAGTTTAATTTTTCAACGTACCAGTTATTCTTCGTCATAGGAACGGAATTAAAAGTAGAAATAGTCTTAGGACTTTCCTTATTTTCCATTTGACCCCAGAAGGCTTTCTCGTATTCAACTCTCTTGCCGACTATACGTGCATCAGCATTTCCTTTTCCTTTGATAACGAAGTAGTCTTCTCCTTTTTCAATGACTTCTCCATTATTCGAGAATACTGCGAATTGACTAACAGCCTTGAGATATTTTTCCTCTAAATAAACTTTTACGCCTTTTTCATTTAAAGGAATATCAAACTCTATATATTCGATTAATACTTGAGGGCTGTCTACAGGGGACATACCAAGTACTTCGTCATCTATTTCGATACTTCCTCCCTTTTTACTACCGTCAGGAAAGAAAGTATGTCTTGATGAGTTTGAACCCATGTAGAACTGGACTTGCCCACTTTCATATTGAGTTATATTATATGATGGGCCTCTTACTCCCCACTCGATAGCATTATTATATGATTTAACATATCCGATTCTAGTAGAAAATCTTATATCATAATTAAATTGGACATAATCATTGAAATAAAACCCTCTTAACTTAACTTTATTATCTTTGAACCAAGATAATTTTGTCGTATACGTGTTATCATTATTATCATCATGCGCCCAAGCCATATAAGAAGCTCCATTAGCCATATGAAATACTAAGCCTTTATAAGAAGGTCTATTTTCCCACTGGGAAGTTCCGATAGTACCTACTAAAGTACCACTTTCATAAAATCTATGCCCGTATTTATTTAAAAGACTAGTCATAGTTCCTCTTTCATTCGTAGATAAACCATCAGAGTCTACTTTAATTTGGTTGAAGCTATAACCAATAATAAGCTCACCAGTATTTAAACTAAATTCTGACATACCGTTTTGTGATTTTAAATAACCAGCTTCAACTATTCCCAAGTTCGCTGTAATTGCTGAGAGACTATCTACATTTAATTTGTCTGACACAATCGAATGCGCTAAAATCTTTTCGCCACTTAACTCGAATATATGAGCGTCTTTTATAACGGCATTATCAATTAAAGTTTCTCCCGTTATATGATTTCTAGCACCGTCAATTAAAATACCTTCATCACTGACGTTAATCTGATTAATTACGTCATTCTTTTGCACCCTCAGATTAATAGCGTCATTTAGAATGGAAAATTGACCGAAAGTGTCGGCATCCGTCCATTCAGTAGCTTCTTCTCCCTGCTCTAGTCTGAAACGATAATCTGTGCCTAGCTTATCGCTAAACTTAGTGTCGTCAGCCTGCACCAAAACAGTAACCGAAGTGTCATCTTCTGCTGACAGCTTATTTCCTTTCGTGTAGGGACTTAGTTCTTCGATTCTCCCCGACGGTTGGAACGTTAAAAATATTTTTATGTGTTCGGCATCGTTTGTTGAGTAATCAGAAAAAGTATATGCGTTATTGCTTTTCAAGTTTATTTCAGGACAACTATGAAACGTTACTACAGACTCCCAAGAATTCGGGTCATGCGATATAAGGTTAGGATTCGCTAAGCTGCCGACTCTTAACGCAAGGTTATCAATCTCGGTCACATTCTCGCTCGCCCTATCAAACGCTGATTGCGCTGTATCCACCGCATCATTAAATGATTCTTCAAACTCCGTTTCAGTAAGTGGTATTCTTAGCGTGCTTGCGCTCGCTTGATTGCTGTATTCAGAGCCTACATCATGATAGTTAACTGCTCTTACATAGTAATACCAAGTTTCATCGGTATTAACTTCATGACCGAAAGCAGAAACTTGACCTCTAAATAGTAACTGTTGCTCGTCAGGAACAAAGTCAGCTACTTGTGAACCGTAAACTTCATAATGTTTAACAAACACCTCATCTGTGTAATCCCATCGTAATTGAATATGTTTATATCCACCTACCGCTTCAACGTTTGTAGGTTTACTTGGTTTTTTGTTCGGATAGCTATTTTCGTCTATTGGCCTTTCAGGTCGATTGACTTTATCTCGTAAGTCTTCTAGTTCATCACGTAAGCCATCATCGAAATCTAAAAACTGACCAATTTCAACAACTGTTGTATTTTCGATATCTACTAGATCATATTCCATTGCAATAATTCTATTTTGTACTTCGATAGGTCGTGCAAACTCTCTGTCGATTGCTATTGCTGTATCACCTAAGTCAGCATGTTTATCAAGTAAATCTACAGATAGCTTGTAATTAACTTCAGGATGTTTCACTTTTTGCAGATGTTCCCAAGTCGCATACAATAATTCAGCTTTATCTTCATAATCTTGATTACTGAATATACCTTCAAGATGTAATAATTCGCCGTCTTTTTCATAGCCATATTTTTGTAAAGCATCAGGATCGCCCACCCATTTTTGACCGAGTGGTTTATCGACTGGGTCACCTGCCGATTTCTTCCATTCAACGTCAGCAAAATCAATGTAGCGTGTGTGGCCACCTGTTAACTCGCCTTCCTCATCTTCAATTTGAAGTGAAGCACCTCTGCCGAACAAAGCAGTGTATGGATAAGATAAAATTGTACGTTGTATTTCTTCAATGTTGTGGTCACTTTCAAAACGTAAGCCGTTATCGGCGCCTAAGCGAGGCAGGAAGCGTATCTCTCTACGTTCAATGCGTGTTTCGTCGTCGCTCAGGTAAACAATGTCGCGTATATCACCTCCCCAAACTTCTCTGATTTTAAAGACAGCTTCGAGTGATGATATATAATAAAAATTAGTCGTCATTTTACCTAAACTTAAATCTACAACACCATTAAAACGAGTGTTTTGTAAAGCGGCATCTAATGCTTCTTGCGCTTCTTTGTCGACGAAGCGCCTGTCAACGACAACTTTGTTGTTTAACTCTTCTACAAAAGACGGTATGCAAGTCGCTGTTGTTTCTGGTCCGTTAATATTATTGATGTCATCTATTTCTTTGATAACAAATTCACGCAAACGGCCCTCTCGGTCTTTAAAAACAACTCTGTTTTCTTCTTTAACAAATTGAGATGGTGAAACATTAACTGTTTCATCTTGTTCAGTTGTTCTGTCTATTACTCCGACAAAAGAAGATGCGACTTGTGTTAGCATGCCACTGCGCAAATCGTGCCTTTGCGAGTATTCCGCTTGTGCATCGACTGTGAATTGTAAAGGTGTATCTGATGTTTTGTTTAGCTCGTCTCTAAAAGGAGCTGTAAGCAGTCCGTTTTCAGGCGTTAAAATAGTAAGAAGTTTGTCGTCTTGGTTAAATATATATAGCTCAGTTATAGTAACCCCTCCTTCCATAAGAAAAGCACCTCAAAAGAGATGCTTTGTTTCTATTCAAACATTTCTTTAATTAAGTTTTCTTGCTCTGCATTATCACTAATAAGCTTTGTTATTGTTTCACTTTGGTGCTTAATTATATTGCATTGCTGCTCTATTAATTCAATTAAATCAAAATACGTCTTCGTCAAATTCTTCACTCTCCAAATCATCTGGCAGTACATGTATTTTAATACCTATAAAAATCCGGTCATCTTCTTCGACTGGCGCTTTTTGTGTTGCGTAATGCGTTGTTTGATCGAAGTTATCCGGAATACCTTCATATATTACTGGTTTAGTTCCCTCGATTTGATTTGAGAATAATTCTAACTGGTTTTTCTTGATTCGTCCGTAGCTTTGCATTTATACTCACCACCTTTTTAGCAAGTTTTATAGAAGCGATAGGTTTAATGTGTTTATGATAAAACCTAAAGCTATCACTGCGCTTTATCCATCCCCAGTAACTTATAATCGCGGATGCGTCTTTGTCGTTTAGGTATCCTTTTCTTTCAATCTTTTTCATGCGCCTTTTTATACGTAACGCGTTTCGTTTTCTTAGCGTTGTTCTATCTCGATAAAATCTTAGTCCTAAGAAATCTATGTCGCGATTACTTACTTTAAACACTTGCCAATTATCTTTTAGTTCTAAGTTGATGCTATTCAGGTACTTCTCAACGTGCACTCTAGTTCTGTGCAGCTTCTTTTTGTTTGCGCCCATTAAAACCAGGTCATCTACATACCGGATATAGTACTTAACACCTAGTTTTTCTTTAATGTAATGATCTAAACCTTCTAAAAAGAAGTTAGCAAACCATTGACTTGTAAAATAACCAATCGGTTGGCCTTTGTTACTATCAATAATGGTATCAATTAACCATAAGCAATTTTTATCTTTTATTTTATTTCTAAACATTCCTTTAAGAAGTTCGTTGTCAATTGAAGGATAAAACTTTTTAACATCCATTTCTAAGCAGTATTTGGTATTTCTTTTGTCTGTATCTAACCAATTCCTAATTGCCTTCTGACCATAACTAGTGCCTCTGTTTGGAACACTTCCGCAACTGTATTGATACATGCCTCTCATGATGATTGGTTCTATCTGCAGCATTAAAGCCCAATGGATAATTTGATCAGGATAAAAACTAGGTTTGTATATCGTTCTCGTTTTCTTACTTGTACCATCATTGATTGTTTTAATTACCGGAGTTGAAGGAAAATAGTTTTTATTCTTTAGCAATTCTTGTATTTGTTTTGCGTAAAATAGATCGTTGTCTAAGATCATTTTTACTCTTCTTTGGTTCCGTTTTTTATCTGAAGCTTTCCAAATTGCGTTTATTATATTGTTTAAATTATAAATCTTTTCAAAAATGTAACCTTCTCTTTTCAATGAGCCTTTCCAACTTTCTTATTAGTCTCGAGGTATTTCGAGATTAAACCTACTAAACCTCGCTCTTTGTGACGTATTTTTACCAAGCGGTATGGATTATAAAATGCAATGAAATATATATAAATAACTTAATAAGATGACGCCCGCCAGAGTTAGCGTTCCGATTCCTGGAAGAGTTGTTCAGGTTCCATAACGAGACACCAGCTTGAGAGCCGTTACTCCAGTTACCACCGAAACGGGCAAGCAATGCATCTTATAACCCTTTAAATTTTAATGATTAATTAACATGGCTTTTAAAGACCTTGGGTGACTTTTCGTCCCCCAAACCCCCTAAAGAGCCTTCCTAAGAAGACGCCCGCCAGAGCTAGCGCCCCGAGTCCCGGAAGAGGCGTCCAGGGCCCAGCACGAGACACCAGCCCGAGAGCCGCCACCCCAGGCACCACCGAAACGGGCAACGCGTTGCCCTGTACTACGATAGTAATAATCAGCGTAATAAGTAGTTGTACCTCCGCCTACTTCGACTGGAAACTCTGCAAACGGATATTCAGCATCGAATCCCATTTGCTTAACATAACCATTCGCGTCATGGTTTATATAACCTAATTGTCTGTAAGGTTCAGCGAATACATTCGATGCGTAATCCTCAGCATTTTCAGCCACCCATACTTGATAACTATTTATATTTATACCATCAACCCATTCATAGATGCTTCCCCACGGATTTTCAATACCTCGATAAACGAATGGGTTTTTACCATCATCTATGTTTACAGTACCACTTTGTGCAAGAATATCTTTACTGAATCCGGTTATACTTGCTCTATTAGCTATAACGTCATCAATGCTTGTGTCAACAGGTTCACCGTCGAAATAGATAGCTTTATTATCGGCGTCGTATTCTTCGACTTTTGTAATTAAGCGACTTGTGTTACTTACATTGTTACTGTAAGTATTAGTTCCAATTCCTATCGTTTGGTCGACTTCGTACCCTTCAGCGGTACTGTTAGATACAATGGCGCGGTTAGTAGATTCTTCGGCCACGGTTATCTTGTGGTTGCTATTGTAGTTTCCAGATGTGTAACCTTTAGCAATTGCCTGTGAATCAAGTGTAGCGAATTCAATATAGAATAACGTCTGCACTACATCTATTGCGTGTACATCGTTTTGTTGATAACCTACACCGTTTGCTTCTGCGTAATTTCTAAACTCAACTATACTCTTTTCGGCAAGCGGATGTTTGCCAGGTTTAGACTCTAGCTTGTTTTCATCTGAAAGGCTCGCTTCATATTTACCGTGATCATAATATGGTAACTCTTTTTCGTTTGTAAAATCCCAGAAAAGTGCAGGTAAATAAAACCCCGGATATTTCGTTTCTGATATTTGCCACAACTTAAAATCTTTTCCATCTTTCTTTCTTATATAAAACTTCGGTATGCGTACAAATGTGTTACCGAATTCATCCCTCACTTCACCAATTTTCCTGTAAATAGGCGCATCATCAAAGTCGTTTTTAACCAGTTCGCCATCGATACCTACGTTTGCTTTCATTCCTTCTGCTGAATCCGTTCTTGTTAACGTAGGAACTGAAGATTTGTCCCAGTAAGCACCGAAGACTTTCGCACTATCTGATAGCACATTAACCATTTCTTTTTGATTAAACAATAAATCTTCCAGGACCGATTTATTAATTTCTGTTTGTTTTTTTATGGCTTTTAGATCAGCCCTTGCCACTTCATCTTTTACCGGAAATGGCGTTTTGTTACTTGTTCTTTCTGTCTTATCGCCAACACCTGTAAAGTGTTGTGTTTCTGCTACTGGAACTTTATATCCATTAACATCAACAATTTTGACTCTTGGGAAATCAACCATTATATCTCTCCTTCTAAGTTGTTGTATATTCTAACTTTCTTATACGATTGATTCGGTATTATTTCCTCAGTTCCATCAGAGTAGCTTACAATAAATTCATAATTATAAAAACCTGACTTGTCTGATATATTGCTGATTAAATATGAAACCTTTCCGCTCTCGGCATCCAGTATCGTACACTCGTCTTTTTCAACTCGACCCGACACTGATATATAAACCTTGCAGTCGTTTAGTTTAATGGGTACGAATTCGCCGTTACCTTCTTTTAATAATATTTCTCTGTGTAATGCACTGTTGTTTCGTGGTTTGCTCTCAGTGTCATATAATTCGGCTTTAAAACAAACCATCGGCTGTTTAACGAAAGACCTACATCTAAATCAATAGAGTTGTTTAATTTAATGGTACGACTATAACTATCTATTTCTAATACATCGCCTTTTACGAAGTTATAAGTGAGTTTTATTTTTCCTGACACCGACTCGATTTCGAACATTGACTGCGACCTTGTGAAGATTGTTCTGCTCTTCCAGTGAGTAGGAAGTTGTCCTGTTACTTCGTAGTTTTTTTCGGTTGGCGTGAGTTCGAGTGTTTTGTACTCCTTTCTTTTCAATGGATCGGTGCATATAAAGTTCAATGTACCGACAAAAGAGTTACTATCTTCGTTTGGAAAATCTGCACTTTCTAGTGTAGATATAAAGTGCGCTTTTTCATCTGTAAAAGATAACACTTTCTTTTGCCCTGATATATAACCGTTTAATTTGTTAACTCTTTCTCGTAAACCTTCACTCGTCTTATCTTCAATTAAAAACTCGACGGGAATAGGTCTAGCTTCAAAAGTGTAATCTTTTTCTTTTTCCCCGTGTGTTCCTGGTAACTCTTTTGTTATTAATCGTTTTGCTATTGGACCTCTACCGCCAACAGATGTGGTTGTAAACCTTCCGTTTTCATCTGACAGTAATTTATCTAGATTGTTTCCGTTAAAGATGGTTTGGAGGGATAAAGGAGTGTTTTTTGCACTCTCTATCGTATCCACAAATTCGTACATAATAACACTCCTTTAGTTTCTAGGTAGTTTTCTTTTTCTAAAATCTTTTCTGTTTTGCATATCACTAATGTCATTAACTATTTCACTTGCTATGCGTTTACTGCCTACATGTACATTAATGATAGCAGGTTGTTTTTCTTCGTGAAGTTGACTGTTGAATGTGTGAGTTAGTTGGCTTTTCGCTTGTTTGTTGATTGCTCCAATGCGACTACCTAAGTTCAACTCACCGTCTGGCATTTGTTCATTGACACCTTTAGCTAAACTAGCCATTGCATTAACTGCACTTCCTTTTCCTTTTTCAATTGCCTTAGCAACTGACTGTCCTAGTTGAACATCCATGATATCTCTTAAAGGACCAACTTTCGCAGGTGAGAATGGTAGCATATCTCTTAAACTACCTACTAAATTAGACATTTTATCTTTTACTGCGCCAGCTGCATTTTTTATTCCGTCACCTATCGCATTGATCATGTTTTTACCTGCATTTTTGAATTTATCTTTAATGTTAACGACTATGTCTAACGCTGCGTTAATACCCGTTGAAACTGCGTTCTTCACGCCATTGAACGCGTTTGAAACAATTCCCTTCAACGCATTGAATGTGCTGGATATAACACTTTTTATACCATTAACAACGTTCGATATTGTTGACTTAATCCCGTTCCACACACTGGTAACGATTGATTTGATACCGTTAAGCACTGATGTTATAACTGATTTAATCGCATTCCATACAGTAGATATAATTGACTTAATCGCATCTAAAACTGTAGAGATAATGCTCTGCATTTCATTAAAATCACCAGAAACTAACGCTTTAACAACACTCAACACCGTATCTATGATTGTTTTAATGACATCAAATGCAGTTTGTACTACCGTTTTTATAACATCTAAAACTGTGCTTATTGTTGTTTTAATCACATTCCATACAGTTGAAACGATCGTACTTATGACGTTCATCACAGTTTGGATAATTGACTTAATAACATTAAATGCACCAGTCACTACTGACTTAATCACATTCAATACCGTTGTGAATATTGTTTTTATAACATCCCAAGCTGTCGAAACTACTGGACCTAATATATTCATAACAGTTGTGACAACTGTCTTTATTGCGTTCATGCCTGTTTCAACCACTGGCGTTATAATTGACATTGCTGTTTCAAATATAGTTGTGATTAGTTCCCAAGCTGTAGAGAAGATTTCTTGTATTTGTTCCCACAGACTAGAGAAGAACTCTTTTATAGGCTCCCAAATTTCTTGAGCTGTTTGAACAACTTCGTTCCAAGCCTCTTTAATAGGTTCCCATACCATTAAGAATATCTCTTTGATTGTTTCCCAAAGTTCCATGAAGAATTCAGAAATACCTTGCCATAATTCTTGTGCTGTTTGAACGACTTCAGACCATGCTTCTGTTATTGGTTCCCACACAATCATAAATATTTCTTTTATCGTTTCCCAAAGCTCACTAAAGAACTCAGTTACACCTTGCCACAACTCAAATAAATCTTCTTTAACTGTAATCCACGCTTCTTGAATAGGACCCCATACGTTCATAAAAATTTCTTTTACTGATTCCCATATCTCGGCAAAGAATTCGCCTATAGGTTGCCAAACTTCGAGTAGATACTCAACAACTGTTGAAAAAGTTTCTTTAATGCTTTCCCATACTGCTATAGTAATTTCTTTAATTCCTTCCCACAAGTTAGAAAAGAACTCGCTAATTGGTTCCCAGTAAGCTATTATAATTATAACTGCACCAATTAAAGCAGCTACTACTGCTGCAACTGGCAATGATATTGCTGTGATTGCACCTGCTACAACGCCGAAAACTGTTGACAACATTGTGAAGCCCGCAACTAACGATGGAATCATTGAAATAACGCCACCTAAAACTAACAATATCGGTCCTATAGCCGCCGCGACAAGTCCTGCGATTGCAATCCACTGCTGTGTAGAATCATCTAGTTCAGTAAACCAAGTTACTAAGTCTTTTAATTTATCTACTAACGATCTAATTGGGCCTTCACCTATTTCTGAAAACTCAATCGCCAAACCTTCGAGTGCTGACATTAACTCACGTGTTGAACCTGCTAGGTTATCTTCCATTTCATCAGCCATATCTCCAGCTGCGCCTTTTGAATCTACTAAAGAATCGCTGAATTCTCCTAAACCTTCTTCACCTTCAGCGATAAGAATACTCCAAGCTGACATTGCATCAGCACCGAATAATGTTTCAAGTGCTGCTGATTTTTGTTCGGTTCCCATGCCTTTTAATCCATTCTCTAATTCGCCTGCTATTTCTGGCATGGATTTCATTTCGCCATTTGCATCGAATATTTCTATACCTAATTCGTTCATTAAACCAGCTGCTTCTGAAGATGGCGCAGCTAAGTTTTGTAGGCCTTTTCTGAGCTGCCTACCTGCTTGACCACCTTGTATACCTGCATCACCTAAAACACCGATTGCAGCCGCTGTATCTTCTAACGAAATCCCCATATCAGAAGCAATTGGACCTACATATTTAAATGATTCGCCCAAACCTTCAATATCAACGTTAGAATCAGCACTAGCTCTTGCTAACACGTCAGTGATACGTGCGGTTTCGTCAGCTTCCATGCCATAACCACTCAAGATGTTCGATGCAATATCTGCAGCATCGCCAAGTTCAACTGCACCAGCTGATGCCAAGTTAAGCACGTCAGGTAATGCCGCCATGATATCTTCTGTTTCGAAACCAGCACGCCCTAACATTTCCATACCTTCAGCACTTTCTGATGCACTAAAGCGTGTTGTTCTTCCCATCTCTTTAGCTAACTCGCGCATCTTATCCATTTCATCACCAGTTGCACCAGTGATAGCTTTAACCGTTGACATCTGATCGCTAAATTTAGCACCAGTCACCATTGCAGCAGTTCCTAAACCCACTAATGGCGCAGTAACTGTTTTCGTTAATGTTGAACCGACACTTTTTAATTTGTCGCCTGCGCTTTTAAACTTTTGAGTGCTTTCTTGCGCCTTTCTAAATGAACTGGCAAACTTTTCAGCACCTGTTGCTTTAAATATGGCTTCTACAGTATGTGCCATTGTTTACCCCCTTTCATTAGATTTTTTAGCTATTTGTGCCATGCGTTTTAATTTATCAGACAATTCATTTGCCGACTTATTACCTTCTAATTCTTTTATACGTTTTTCATAATCAAAGAAGTCTTTAAATTCTTTAAACGCTGGCTTAGCATCTTTTCCTTTTGTTGCTGTTACTTGATGATTTAACCACGCTTGCACGTGCATATCTCTTTCTTTGTCTATTTCACTTAAACTAAATGCGTGCATTCTCGCTTCATATTCATACAGGGTAAGCACTTGAATATCGTACAAACTCGTGAAACCTAAATACCTAAAACAATTAACAATTATTTCTTTGTAGGTTTCTTCGCTTGATTGCTTTCTTGTTTCAGACCCTTGATCGTCTGCTTTAAAAAAGGCGCTTGTTCTGTTGCAACCTCAACTTCTTTAAAGAGTTTTTCTTGTTCTTCTTTAACGAAAACATCTGCTAAATATTCTTCAATGTCATCGTTACTAGGCTTAGTATTTAAGTGTGATGTTCCTGCTTTAATTACGTTAGCAAGCGCTGTTGGTCGTCTTAATTCCAAATATGTGTTCATCATTTCTAAGCCCATACCAAACGACACGCCACTCATGGACTGTGTGTACAGATTATCCATTTCACTAATGAATGATAAACCAAATCTTAACTCGTAACTTTTACCACCGATGTTTAATTCCATTTAAAATACTCTCCTTCATTTTTTGAAATAAAAAAGAGAGGCGTTAACCTCTCTCTTATCCCTTATCCTTCAACGCCTCCGCCGCCACCTGATGTAGCTGTCACATCTTTGAACGCGTATTGTACATCTTCAACTTGTTCAGGTGTCAAAGTAGCCATTCCAAACTGTGGAACTAGCTCAATCATATAATCACCTGCATAAGTTGATTCATCTTCTGCTGGGTTTTCAGCTTCCCACTCAGTTAAATAGCCTTGTGCATATAAAGCTGGATAAGTGCCATCTTCTTCTAAATCTTCATCGACTGCAACTTCCCACACTTCTAATTTATCACCATCAATAATTGAATCTTGAAGCATCTTTGCCACTGGGTCATCTTTCGCTTGTACTGCTTCAATCCCACTAATTTCGCCTTCTAACTCGCCTAATTTAACGACTGAACCGTCTTTTGTAACAATCGAATCAGCATCACGAGATAACGTGAAAGAATGGCTTGTTTGAAACGCTAATTTAGCAGCTTCTTCGTTTGAGTTCTTTAATAATCTAAATAAAAGTATCTTGTTTTTTCCTTCTAACATGCCTTTTCTTGCATCTGCCATATTTATTCCTCCTAATTAAATTTAAATTCTACTTCGACTATTCCATGCCATAATGTTGAAGGTGTCGAGTTGTCTATCAACATCTGATTATCTAAACCTCTAACAATAACATTGAAGTTGTCTGTTTTACGTATCTTTCTCATAGTAAATTTTAGATTGTTAATCATTGTAGAAACTTCTTTACGTTGTCGCTTACTTCCGTAAACGTGTATTGTTTGTTGAACGTTACCAGTCACCGTTGATTTATTAGCTGTGTCTTGGTCGAATTGTTCGCCAATAAACACAAACGGAAGTTGTGCATCACTTGCTGGTAAATAATCATACGTGTGATAGTTTAAATTTAATGATTCGCTAAACACACGATCATATATTTGTTGTTGTGGTGAAGATAAACTTAAAACCATTCCATCACCTTATTTCATTAGTTTATAAATACCTTCTAAAAAGTACGGTTTTTGTTTTAAAAAACTTGGTCTTACGAAAGGTTGACTTGACATGTAACGAGTTCCGTACTCAAGAAACGGACTGTATTCTGTTTCTGGTTTAACTACTACAGTGTATCCGCCATCTTTTTTAATCAACGTTATCGACCTTTTAGTCGCACCTGTCGGTCTAATAAAACGACCTCCGTTATAATGACCTTTGAATGTAGCTTTTCGCATCATCTCTCGTTGTAAATTAGCGCCACTTCTAGTGACTTCACGCTTTATACCGCTCGCCAAGTTAGCTTTATCTAAAGCCTTGAATAAACTATCGTCAATTTTTATTTGCAAAGTCATCACCTACTAAAAACAAAACACCTTTTCTATAATCAGATATTTCTTTTAATCGGTAGCGCTGATTATCCACCTCTACATAATCGAAAGTTGCTTTGTATGGATATTGCAACCTCGCTACTGTAATGTGTTCATTTAACTCACCAAATAGCTCTTTGCGCCTGTTTAAACCTAGTGAAGATAGTTTGCATGGTTTTGTTTCTTTTATTGGTTCAGTGTCCACATATTCGCCAGTTGAAGGGTCATAATAAGACTCTTGAGTAACAAACGTTATCCGATTGTTGAACCTCATATGAATAACACCCTACCCCTACGAAAACGAGAGTCATCTTCTTTTTCCGATTCTATAATACTTTCATAAGGTGTGAACTCGTTGTGTAAATCATAAAACGAAACAGAGTGTCCTTCAACTGACTCTGTCTTCATTCCTTCTGTCCCTATACGATTAAAACGCCTGACTGTTATTTCTTCCACAATGAATTCTAGATGTTCAGGTACATCTTTGCCTAGCAATCCTTTTAAGTGACTTCTCACATTCGACATTAAGATATCGAGAACTTCATCTTGTAGATTGTCCTCGATACCTAATATCACTTTAATTCGATCTAACATATTAACACCTCTATTCTTTTGGTGTTTCTTCTCCGTCAATTAATTTGTTTAATTCAGATGCCCAGTTTCCGTTAATTTGGAAGGTGCGTACAACTTTAACCAATTCACCCGATTTAGCGCGGTTGGAGGCGTATCCTACTAGATCTGCCGGTCTCTTGTCTCCTACCCGTCTAGCAAACACCTTTCCGGCTTCACCACTGTAAACAGCCTCGCCAACCTCAATTTTTTCACCTGCTTCAATTTCCCAAATTGGCTTGTTCGTAATCGTAATGGTTACCTCTTGTTTATCTTCCAGTTCTGCCGTGCTATGCAAATGCGGAAATCCATCTGTTGCATATCGAACAATTGGATCGTTATCTTTTCTAACCGTGTACTTTAAAAAACGATTCGGCTTGATGTTTCCCTGTACTTGTGCTTTGATTTTAACCATTATCCTTCAACACCTCCGCCGCCACCTGATGTAACTTTTACAATAGCTGCTTTGTTTGCTTCGAGTACAAACTCGCCTGCTTTTCCAGCACCTTGTAAAGCTACACCATCAAAGTCTTCTGATTCAATTGTACGTGCAGTGTTAATTCCAGTGAATGCTTTACCAATGTCTTTTACATAAGCATAAGCTGTTTCACCTTCTGCGAATTGTGCATCTGGTACTTCTTGGATTTCAAATCCTTTGAATTTAACAATTGTGTTTTCATCAATGTTAGCTGATGAGTGTTTTTCAACTGTTGTTTGTGGCATATCAATGATTACGTTATATAGTTCTGGTTTAACCTTCGCAACTTTAGTTCCAATAACCTCATTGTTTACAAAGTAATTAGATAGCTTGTTGAATAACGCAAGTACACCATCACCATCAAGTGTTGCAAGTTCTTCAGTGTGACCAGCGCTATCTGAAATGAACTTACCATGATTTGCGTTAAACTGTCTAATTTTAGCCTGAGCTTGTAAGTCTAAGCGGTCAGCAATTGCAAAGTCTAAGTTGTTGTTAACTGTGTGACGATCAATTCCTTCGTGAATAGCCCAATCCCATGTGTAAGGAACTGGCGTGTTACTATAAACAATCTCTGTACGCTCACCGAAACGAGTAGAGTTTGCTGTTCCTGTTCCAAACGCTACATTTTCTCCTGTGTCGTAAGTTCCAACAACAACTGGAATATCGCTTGTTTTAACATAGAACGCATTCTCATTGTTTTCTACGCCATCTAATGCTTCAATCCCGCCGCCAAAGAAGTCAGCGAAATAAGCACGTGTTCTGAATGCACCTTCCAATAACTGTTTAAATTCTAGTTCATAAGTTCTTACTGATTTATTATTTGTCGCCATATTCTATCATCCTTTTCTAATTTTTATATTGATTAATTTTAGCCGTGAAAGGGTCCACTTCTTTTTCTGTTGTCGATTGGCCAGGCGTGTCTTGCCTAAGTGCTTCTTTCACTTGTTCGTTAACAGCTGCATCAAATTCTTCTTTAATTTCCACAATCTTACCTTTAATCTTTTCATTATCTTGCAAACTGAGTAACGTTTCTGAGAAAGATGTTGGTAAATTGTTTTCTTTTAGATCAGATTCAATTTGATTAAGCAATTGACGGTCATTCAATTCTTTTTCTCGTTGCTCTAATTCTTCCATTCGTTTATTGAATTCCGCTTCCTCTTGTTCTTTTTGTGTCAATTTAGCATATTGAATCGCATCTTGTCTTTCTTTCTCAATCTTTTCAGCATATTCTTCCTCGAGCTTAGCTTCACGCCTACTTAGTGCTGATTCAACCGCCTTGCTTATTTGTCTATCTACTTCCGACTGAGTAAAAGTCGCATTATCCTGCTTTTCATCATTATTTTCTTCAGTTATTTTGACTTCTTCTTCGTTTTCGATATTGTTTTCTTCTTCCATGTATATCTCTCCTATATCCCATACGTTTATACTTACAACGATTAGTTAGCATTTAACCAATCCCACATACGCTTGTTTAAGCCCACATACGATTGAGTGAGTGTTAACTATTCGATTGTTTGTTATAACCGCATACGATTGAATTTGAACAGTTTAACGACATGTTGAGGTCAAGTGTTTGTTTAGCCCACCAACACCAGAGTTAATCCCTCTCTACATAAAGTGCTGATGAGCAACGACAAAAGGGTGAATTGGATAAGCATTATCTCCTATCACTGCATCTTTTAGTTTGAAGACTTGACCGTCAATAGCAGCGCATATATCACAAGCATCTATCTCAGCAATAAAAATATATTGTTCCACATCAGCTTGTTTAGCGCTATCTTGAAACACATCTTGCTGAACTCTAGCTGTTTCAGTACGCATTAACCTTTCACTGTTATATATACTTGAATCAAATTTCTTCCTCAATTCTCTCGCCATTTCACGTGGATTTTTACCTTGAACAATACTTCGATTAAGCAAACGATCTAACTCACTTCTTAGTGCGTCTTGATTATCCCACAAACGAGTAGACCATTCAGCGTTGTTAAATGATGAGTTAACAATTGATTCAATGTGTTTCTCGTTGTAATTTAACGTTTCATTAAGAATACCTGCTTGTCTTTCGTATTCTTCCTTAGCACCACGTGTGAACTTCTCTAACAGATAACGTTCATCTTCATTTGTCATGGCTGATAACTCTAAATTGATGTTTGCTTTAAGTAATTCTAAGCGTTGCGTTTTCATAGTCACGTTATACAATCGCATTTGCTCATTAGCTTGTGGTGAAAAGTTTTTCTCTTTTACATAACGTTTAGCCTTGCTTCGATACTTCTTAATGTCTAACTTAGTAGCACGCTTCTTAGCCTCAATCATCGTGATACCTTCTTTAGCTGCATAACGCCCATAAAACGCATCAATCTGTTCTTGTATATCGTCCATTGCCCTACGTTGATTACGCTTAATTTTATTGGCAACCACTTTATCATCTTTTATCTGTTTAGATATATTCTCGCGCTCTCTACGCTTCCAATACGCTTTATTCTTCGCCATCTGAATCATCTTCTTCTACTTGGAAATCATAAGTATCGTCACCAAGCCTGTCTTCTTCTTCTAGCTTTTCAATTTCTTCTTCTGCGTTTTCCACAAAAGATAATTGATCTACTAGTGTAGCGTTTGACAATTGACCTCCTGCTTTAGTAAACCATTCTAACTCTTTATCAATCATGCTTGGTAAATTCTCTGTAAATGTAATGCTTATCTCATTAACATCAAATGGTTTATTCTGTGCCTTCGTTTCAATTGTGTTGATTAATGTATAACGCTCTCTTAATGCTTTCTTAAACAGGCGTTCTTTCGTGGCTCTCTTTTGTGAGAGTGCGAACAATTTCATTTTGATAGCCTCCCCTGATTGCTGTCCTGCTGATGTATCATCAAGCAAATTAGGAATGCTTGTGAACAATAGTATGTTATTAAATATCCTATCTTTATATGCTTCAGTTCCTTGTACATCGTATTGCTTATAAATGTAATCAGCATCTGCTTGTTGTTGTGCGCCATTCAGATTAGGTTCTGTTTGAAGCATTAGAATGTTGTTATCTTTCATTTCCTTTGCATCTTCCACATCGATGTCTAAGTTACCAACTATTTTAAGCATCGCATCGTTTAAATCTTGCATATAGTTAGCTGTGTCTGATTGAGCATTGTCGTATAAGTCAATGAGCGTGAGAACGTCTTCAAAATCGCCCTGTCTATACTTATTATTTGTGTATTCAACAACTGGGACGCCCTCAAAGAAATGTTGCTTTTCATCTACTGGTTTTAAGTCGCCTGTATCATTCATTGAATATATCTTCTCTAATGAATCAGTGTACAAATGAACTTTCACATCTTCTTCAAATTGACTGCTTATATATCTAACTGCAGCAATTGGTAACTGTTCGACTGTGTCATCGTAAATAACAAAAGTGTCTAGCACATCTGATACTGTAAATTTAACTTCATCATCTTGACTACGATAAACTAACTCATAAGCGCGACCATAAATTGATTGATCTAATACTAATTCGCTGTTATGTTCATCTGCATCATTTACTCTATTTATATCTCTTAGTTGCTCGTCTATCTTTTCATCAGGGTAACTTGTTTTGAGTGGAACACCCATCATGTAACCTTGAATGAACTGTGACACGTATTTAGCAAAGTTGTGTGTTGCTCTGTTGTCTGCTAAATGTTCTTCAAGCCTGCGTTTACCAGTATCTGCATCTAAGATAGATACGTTATCCCCTTTATAATAATCTCGAAGTTCTTTTAAACGTGGTTTTTGGTATGTCTGGTGGTGCGTTATCATTTCTTCTAAGTCATCAGTATTGTTGATTAACTTTTCTGCATCCGTGTAAGTATAGACCATATTTGCTTGCTCACTAAACCTAGCCAATGTATCACTCCTTTACAATCCAAGCGACTGTAACGCTTTGTATTTTTCTTTATAGTCTTTCTTATCCACTCTTGCTGATTCTAACGCATATCTAATCGCATCAATTGAGTGGTTATAACTATCCACTGGAACGTTAGTATATTCATCTGAGCGTTTATCTTTTTTCCAAGTATAGTTTTCTAACTCCTCTATTGTCTTGAAACAACGTTCATCAATCACTATATCAAATTGTTTGATAAAGTCTATACCATTTAAAATACTGTCTTTACCTTTTCGAGCAGCTTGGATACGTTCAATTCCTTGCAATCTTAATTCAGCTATACTTTTTGGCTCAGCTGCATCTGCTGTAACAACCTCTTTGTGATAACCTAACTTTTTAATCATGTTAGCTATTTCATTGTTTAACATACCCGTCTTCACGTATTCTTCCATAATGTAAAGTGTTTCGTTCTGTTTGTCTAACTTCACATGAATGAACGCTGACGGGTCATTTGTATATCCAAAGTCAATTGCAAAGTAACTTGGAATAGATCGCATGTCCTCTTTATTAAGTATTGCTTTAGTGTATTCAGGGAACACTAACTTATCTAATGTAGCAAAATCACCTAGCGCATATATTCGATAATATGCAGGGTTTCGAGCCGATAGCTTTTCTAGGTTTTCTTTCGTTCTATCGTCAAGAAAAGCATTATCTTTATACGTTGAATGGATTATCTTCGTATCTTCATCTTGTTCTTGCTCGAAGAAATACTTATAAACCCAATTCAATTTACTAACTGGGTTAAACATTAGAAATATTTGTTTGTTAGGGTGCTTTCTTTCTCTCATTCTTAGAGTGAGCTGAGTGTAGTCTTCTAGGTTAAACTCTGTCGCTTCCTCCATCACCACATCAGATACACCTTTTATTGATTTAATCTTTTCTGGGTTATCCATTCCTTTAAATAAGAACGTTGCTCCATTAGGTAAAACAATACGATAATCAGTGTTATTAATCGTACAGTGTTCTAATATACCAAATGTAGACAACGCACCTTGCACATCTTCAAATATAGAATCTTTAATCGTTGCCGCTACTTTACGTAAAAACAATATCTTACGAGGGTGTTTCCAATTGTTCAGCGCCTTTAAAACAACCTTCTGAACAACACCATGTGACTTACCACTTGAAGCGCCACCGTAATGAACTTCGGTAAATGATGAGTAGTCGTCTAGATTTTTGTATATCTTATAATTAAACACTTTAGAAGGTGAATTAAAATTAATCTTCATCCCATTCACCAACGTTTATTTCTATATTGCGATTAGTTTGATCTACTCTATCTGTAAATAATGAATAACGCTTACCAAGTAATTCAGCTGCTTTAATTCTCTCTGTCATAGTAGGTGGCATATCATGAGTTATTTTTTCTTTACCTCCACCTTCGCCAATGAGAGTTGACGCTTGAACATCACCACGAGCTACCGAAGTGAGAAGTTGTAAAATTTCATCTTGTTCAGCAATTGAATCTTTTCGCAATTCTTCTAAACGATTGTCAATATAAGCCTTAACCTTAGCATTGCCTAGCAACCTACTACCATTCGCCGAAGCTGTGTTCTCGTTTTTAACATTGTGATAAGCATTCAAATAAGACTGCGTTATATTCCCCGTTCTCACATATTCATCTGCAAACCTTCTCTGCTTTTCAGTTAGTTTACTCATTCCACATTACCACCTACTTTCTCATAAAAATAGACACCTACATGAGTAGATGTCTTGTTGTAATCTATTTACTTATTTTCCAACTCTTATTACAATCTTTACACAATTTCACTTGTAGCTTTTCTTTAGGTATGAACAATATTACTAATCCTATTAGAAATGCAATTGGTGCAACTAGCAATAACGGTAATATCAACAATCCTATTGTAAATGTTCCGCCTGCTAGAAACATCATAATTAAAAACATCATTCCTTTACCGAATTCGATCACTCGATTACTTCCACAATGTATACAATCTTGGTGCATACGATTACTCCCTTTCTTTATTAAAACACTTCTTACATAATTGGAACGCTTTCGCATCTCCATTCTTTGTTGTTAATATAGTTTTGCTAATTGTTTTGTTGCATTGTTTACAAATCATTGACGGTTACCTTCTCCGAAAACTCTTTGCAATCCTTGTGACAACCCACCCATTACATTGCCAACTGCGCCAACTACTTCGCTTATTGATTCCTTAAAACTATCGATACTATTTTTAAAGTCTTCTGGAGTTTCTTTTACATCTTCTTTATCTTCATTACTTGATTCTACTTCTTCCTCATCACTTTCATTAGGTTCTTCATTTTCATTACTTTCATCTTCTTGATTAGTTTCTTCTGTTATTTCTTCAGTAGTATCTTCTGCTATTTCTTTTTCATCTTCAGGAACAATCATAGCAATCAATACTACAACAACAATCAACCAAAACCACCATCTTTTGTAGAATGGATTCTTTGTTTCTTTTTCACTCATTACCTCAACTCCTAATGTGTATTATTTACATTATGAAAGAGTTGTAATGTTAAATCAAGTTCTGCTTGTAGTTATACTCATAAGAGAGGTCGTGAATTTTAGTACCGAAGGTACTTAATCACTGACTCTCTCTAAGATAGTGCTCTTACCCAGAGTATAACATTATGAAAATGATTTAACCTAATCTGTCCCCTTTTATACATTTTGCTGTTTCGTTCAGCAATCTATGTACATGAGTCTTTGAATACTCAGTTATCTTTGCAATGTCTCTTATCGTCATTCCATCTAATCTATGAAACATTACTGTTCGGAGTTTTTCAGATTCAACTCGATCTAATCTATCTTCCAGGTACTTCATGTCTGTTCTAATCTTATTGAAATAAGGAACATCTTCAACCATTTTTATAGCTTCGTCTGCTACATTGTCGCTTAAGCTCGAAGACATCGGCATATCAGTTATGATTGAAACGCCTACCGAAGCATAGTCTTTAATACCTTCATTCAAATTACGTCTATAAATATGATACTCTTCCATTATTTTAAGTATGTGTTCAACTGAGTATGTCATTTATTCACTCCTTAGCTTGACTTTTTTCATAATCTTGCTTGTCTTTGTAAATTAACTTCATGTTAAACACCTCTGAATTATATTATGTCTAACTTTATTTCGACGCGTGGATTGTATGAGTAAAACTTCCTTGCGTTAATTTCCACTATCTGACTGTCATCTACATAAGCGATTTTATTCATTGCATCTAGAACTGCTTTTAAGTAGTTATCTAAATCACTTTTAACTGTTGGCCTTATCACTCCTTCGTCTTTTAATTTTTTGTTCTTTTTGGATTCAGTCTTTTGTATGTCTCTGTATATGTCTATTTTAATTTTGACGGCTCCTTGAAGCGGTTCTTTTTTCCACTGTCTTTTTGTTTCCCAGGCAATGTATTTTTTGTAATCTCTTACTTTCTTTGGATCATACATTCTGTTGCCTGATATTCTTGGTCTTAGTTGCGATACCGGATTAGTTTCAATAATAATGTCCACTTATATATAACCTCGATTCATTATTTTTCTAAAGTCTTCATAACTGAACGTCCATATTTTTGTTGTTCGTCTACCCATAAATACAGTGTCAAGTGATGCTTTAACCACATCAGCTTGAAAGTCTACAAATTCAACGTTTAATATTTTATGTTTTGCTAACTCCTTAAAATTTAGATTGTGCATGTCGCACCTTCTTATTGAGTAATTTCCACCGTTCATCACCGTTCTCGCGTAGCTTATTCTTAGCCCACAACAAGTCTTTGCCCATTTGATTAGATCGCTTAGTTAATCTTTCGTTACGTTTCTTTAGTGTCGATATCTCTTTCTGTGCATCGTTATATGCAGCGTTTACTGCTTCTAATTCGTCAGCTTGTCTTTTAGCACTTTCTATTAAAGTGATAATTTCTACGTATGTTGAAATTGGTAATTCTAACAAATCTTCTTTCATACTCATATCCTCCGCCACCTTTCTATGTTCTCGGTTCATTTACACGTGTAAGCAGTGTCTCTTGTGCGTCCATTGCTTGTTTTCGTTCTTGACAACTTCTTTCGTCTCGTGTTCTGCATATACTTCAACGAATTGTAGTGTTTCTCTATCTTTATTGATATAGTCTCTAGTGACATACCAACGTGCTTTTCGCATGTGATCACTCCTTTAATAGTTCGGGATTTTCGTATATATTACCTAAGACGGTAACATTGTCGTAATCATTTTCATCAGGTTTTAGATACCACATTAACTTTTTTTGATAAGACGGATATATAAACCAAAGACCATCGTTTCTCTTCTTAATATATCCAACACCTTTCACTCCTTCACTCCACGCTTCCACGATGTCTCCCTCGTATATTTCAGTTTTATTTTTATCTTTAATTCCTGTATATTGCATTAGAATTGAGTCGAACCCTAAAACAATGTCGTCATAGTTATCACTATCATTAGCATTTATATTTCCGTTACAAAAATCAATTGTATGAACATCAACCATTTTCTTTTCTCGTTTATTCCAAGCCCTAAATTTAATTTCTCTCACATGATCACTCCTCATAGATTGTTAAAATGAATACTTACAGCGCTGACAGTGACGATAAGGGTAATTAAATAAATTGTTATAAGAGTTACTTCTGTTCCGTCTTCCCTTACTAATACATAAGTCCCACCAACAATTAATAAAATCAAAAGCCATGCACCTAAAACCATGTAATTAATTATCGATTCCACTTTATCACTCCCTCAAACTTAGCAAGTAAGCAACCAACATTAAAATATTAATGCTGATTGCTGTTGCTAGTGTGTTAATCATTAACGCGAAGAAAGTTTTTAAGTTCTCTTTCTAGTATTTTAGACTTCTTCGCCTGTTCTTTTGAATAACTCAACAAAACATCTATAACGTCATTTCCCCAATACTCAATTTTTTGATCTATTGCGTTTACTTCTTGTAAATATTCATGAACTTTGTTTATCTTTTTATTACGTTGTTCGTTTTGTTCTGCTTGTTCAATAAGGTGTTTGTAGTGTTCCTCTTTTACTTCTCTATAATAAATAGGTGGGTCTGTCATTAACACCATCGACTTTGAACGCATTTTTATTTCTTCTAAATAGCTCATGCAGCATCATCTACAATCTCTTGTGCTTCTTTATGATGCTCATTCGTGTTCTTTTCATGCTCTTTCACTTCTTTATTAGCCTTTTTTAGCTGCTCTTTTAAATGTTTTAATTCATCTTTATCAACTTTGTTCTTTTCTAATTCCTTAATTTCATCTTGCAAACCCTTGATTGTGTCCTTAGCATCTTTCACATTGTCTTTTTCATCACTGTATTTATCAGCCATTAGATCTAGCATATCCACAATTTCGCTTACTTTGTCATTAGAATTATCTAACTGACTTTCACCTTCAAAATTTAACCAATCTGCAGCTAAGACACCTGCACCGAAACTGAATAGTAACAATACTGTTATTGATAATCCTACTGTAAGTTTTTTCATTAATCTTCCTCCTCAAGTTGTCTTTCAATTGACTCAATTTCTTTATGATAAAACTCTTTTTCTATTTCTATCACTTTTCTTTCAATCATACCTCGTGTGATTGCATCTTCTAATCTTAATTTATTCTCTTTTAGTTTTTCTTTTAGGTATTCTTCATGCGTTAATTTCATTCTGCTTGCCCCTCGATTTTTACTGACACTCTGATAACTTCAGACAACCTTATAAATGAAACATTTGACTTAGAGCCGCCTATTGTTATTACTCCAGACGCGTCTTCATTCATAGACTCCAAAATTACATCATTTACATACTTTAGAGAACTTGCATTATCTTCTGTTATCTCTTGTTCTATGACATCTTCATGACCATTTTTATATAAAATGTTGTATATCATCTTCATTCTGCTCGCTCCTTCATCTGATTGTTATTGTAGTGCCAATACATATCTTGAAAGCTCTGATTTTCTTTCTTGAGTATTTCATTCTTGCTTTCTAAAAATTCGATCTCTTTCATGTAGCGATCAATCTCATTGTTTAAGTGTCGTGTTTCGATTAGTTGCCATGAATATAAAGCAATTAATACGACAACTAGCGATGATGCGATTAATAATGAAACTTTATACTTGTTTTTGTTGTTCATCATAAGTGCCTCCAAAATGATTAGATATTTTCTTGCGCGTTTTCTCGCCAATCCCGTCGATTTCTGTAATTGTTTTTATTTTATGGTTAAGATAATCTAGTAATAGCTCACGTTCTTTTGCTACTTCTTTGTCTATGATTTTTTGAGTTGCAGGATTTCGTTTCTTACGTTTGCGTGCCAATTAGATCACTCCTATACAAAGTCGAATATATCCATTTGTCCTGGTAATCCATCGTTTTCTTTTACTGGCTGCTTAACTTCATTGTTTTTTATAAGTTTATTCATGCTTTCAACCATTTTATTCGTTTTAGATTTTTGTTCTTTTTCAATCTTGTTAATTATATGCATTGGTGTGTACCAATATTCGCCAACCTCCATTGTTAAAGTATCTGCTTGCATAACTACTGCATCGATACCTAAAAGCGATAACTGGATATAGCACATTCTCACGACGTCAAAGTCAATGTCATTGCAGATAACTTCTAATTGTTTTTGGTAATTAAGACCTTTTGACTGCATAGTTTCTGCATAAGCGATAACCATTCCGCCCGAACCAACTGCAGGTTCACTAAGTTTTAATACGTCATCTGTTTTATCAACATCTAACAATTGAGCCATCATTTTTGATATGTCATAAGGTGTGAAAAATTGACCACTGTTTTTATTTGATATTTCTAACTTCATAAATAGTTCGCCCAGAAAGTCACCGTATCTTGCGCCACTTAACCCAGTTGTAACCAATGCTAGTATTTTAGCGAATTTGTTGGCTTCTTCTTTGTTGTACTTACTTATCGTGCGCATATAGCGTTCTTCTCTTTCTTTGAATTGAGTTTTGTCTACACTGTTTGAAATAGTACATGCTGCAAGTGTCGTGAAGTCTCTAAAAACGTTATGCAAGCTGTGTTTCCTTGCCATTAATTCCATGATTTTAACTATTTCGTTTTGCGCTTGTTCGTAATTCAACTGATCACCTCTGCAACAATAAGTAGTTAAACAACGTATCGTGCTTTTTCACTTCAATTTCAAAATCTTTCTTCATTGATTCAAATTTATTTTCTATCAATTCAATTGTTTCTCGTGATTCAGCTATCAATTCATCGTTTCTTTGTTGCATTTCTAATCTTTGCTTTTCTTTACTTTGCAACAAAGTGTTATAATCTTCTTTTAAAGTTTTACAATGTATTTCAAGTTCTTCTTTCTCTTTTTTTGCTTCATTTAACATGTCATTAGCTTCCTGTAATTTATTTTCTAAACTTTTAATTTTATTATTATTTTCTGTTGCTGTCACTTTATCAACACTCCCCTTATTAGCTATCTCTTGCTTGTTTTGACTTCTGATATAATATATTCTACCTATATCTATACCTGTTTTTCTGACTATCTCTCTAGGTTTTAAACCTTGTTTAGATAGATCAATAACCTTATTTTCTTGTTCAGTATTTTTGTCTTTTTTAAAGTCTTTAACTGCACTTTCACGATCTGGTAAGTTATTCACTCTGTTAAACTTCCGGTTTACATGAGCGTAGTTAGAAAGTGTTGTTTCTTTATAACCTGTCGTTTTTGACATTTCTTTTAAAGACATACCTTTGTCCTTCAGTTTCAAGTACTCTTGATAACCTGGACTATTAAGTGTTACTTCTTCTGTGTCTGTAATGATGTTTCTGTCATTTCCTTGAGTGTTATTTAAAATCCCCTCTATGACTTCTATGGATTCATCGGTATTCATTCCTAAAGCCTGAGTAATATCTTTTCGACTAACACCATTTTCCACCAAATACACGACATCGTTTGTTGTTATATCTGCGCCTTTTTCTAGTATTTTAGCTACCTTTTCATCACGTGATCCAAATAATTCATTGCCCAATCCTTTTAATTCTTTGCCTATTAAACACTGTCTGATACAAAAAGTGTTATCTCTGGCATCGTAAAATTCGCAACTAGAGCAGTGTTTTTCTTGTAGTTTATCTATCTTAGTTAATGTTTTTAGTCTGTTTTTCATGCAAATACATTCTCTTTATCTGCTCTTTCTTCCCATTCACGCATTTCCAATTTAAACTGCTGCCATTTTTTCTCTGCTTGTTGTTCATCAAATTGGCAGAGCGTGTCTGGGCATTTATGCCATTGGATCACGCCTTTATATTCTATTGCTATATTTCCTTTTCCTTCGCATAAACACATTATTGTTTTCTCCTTCCGTCTTTTCCGATTAATCTTATTAATTCAGCGTTATCATTCATTCTTGAAACAATTCTTTCCCCATTCATTCCAAATTTTTCGATTATCTGTGTTTCTGAATAATTAGTAGTTACTATCACGCTTTTACCTAAACGATTGTCTAGTACGCTAAATAACTTCGTGCTTGCCCATGATTCAGAATCGCTCACTTTGCTATACTCTGCTCCTAAATCATCTAAAACTAGCAAATCAACATCTTTACAAGCATCGATTAAATCTTGTTCACTGTGACTAGATCCGTTATATGAACCTTGAATGATTGTTAATATGTCGTTTGATTTTAGAAACAATACTGAGTAGTCTTTTCTTAATGCATTTGCAATAGCTACTGCAATATGTGATTTACCAACACCTGGTTTGCCACTTAAGACAAGCGACCTCTCTTTATCGAAGTTAATAACAAAGTCTGCTGCTTCTTTCTTTGCTTTCTTTTGCTGTTCTGTTTCAGTCACGTAGTCATTCAGCTTCACATCAAACAAATCTTTAGGTGTTCTATCGAAAGCATTAGCTCGTGCCTTGGTTCTTAATACGTCACGTCCTTCTTTTGTTTCAGGAATACCTAAATCTTTAACCAACTTTTTATCTTCGCAGTGTTTGCAGCTGCTGAACGTTTCACCATTTTCTTTTTCGATTGTCACTTTAGTTCCGTAGTTACAAACTTCACACTTTTCACTTGATGTGTTTTTAATTCCTAGTTTCAGCAAGTCGCCTGCGACCAAATCTTTTATACTTTTCATGGATTTCTCCTTTCTTAGAAGCTGTCGCGCTCTGGGTCATATCCCATATCCACAATGTTTTGTTTTACTTGTTGGTTTAAATAACCTTCAAACTTTGTGCCGAATAGTGTTTCTGGCCTTAAATATTTATTCATTTCTTTATCTGATTTCCATTCAGATACTTTGTTATCAATAACCTTCTTGAAGTCGTCTTCCGTAAAACCTTCATTGATTCTTGCTTTAATTAATGTCTGTGTCTTTTTAGTAGTTGATCTAAAGTTCTTATTTGTTTTTTTATTAAGATAAGAAACGATTTCTTTGTAATCGATGTCGGGTTGCCCGACTACGTTCTTATCTTTCTCTAACTCTAGCTCTTTCTCTAGTTCTAGTTCTTTCTCTATCTCTGTGTCACTTTTCCGAACACCTTTGTCACATTGTGACGGTTTTTCTATAGCTTTGTTGTCTCTAAGCCTTTTACGTCTCATTCTTCTTGCTGAATCTGTCTCTTTTCCAACCATTTCAGGTAGTGCGTTTAAGTGGTATTTTTCATTAGTAACTACTTCTAATAAACCTTTTGACTTTAAATAAGCTATTGTCATTTTTACATCGTCTAAATCCTCGTCTATGTCGAGTGACAATTCATCTATAAAGTCATCGCCTATACCGTCAAAAAACAGGTTACCTTCTTCTTTTAGGCTCAGTAACAACATTTTCAAGTAAATAATTGTGTAAGTGTCACCGCCGGCCATTCTTCTTAAACGTTTTATTTCTATTTCGTCAAAAAAATCGTCTTTTAACTTGAGCCAAAAATAAGTTTTAGAACTCATTCATTCAACCCCTATCGTTTATAAGCTTTAATTCATCTTCTAATTTGTTTCGTTTCTGCCTGTAGTCAATCAACCTGTGATTAAGTGACTGATACATCAAGTCGTACTTTTTGTACGTTGAATTAGCCTCTGATTCACGCTGCCTTAATTCAGCAATTGCTATTTCAGCAGTCGCTTCTTTAACTGCCACTGTTCCAGTTTCACCTAAAACGATTTCAGCATGAACTCTTTTTCTTTCGGAATAAGCTACATCTCTTTCATACAACGCTAAACTTGCAAGGTCACCTACAATGAAAAGAGATTCGTTATGCAGTCTAACTAATTCATATAAGTGAGATAGCTCTTCTTCATCAAGCTGTTTGATTTCATGAAATATTTTTAACAACTGATCTGTGCGCTTTTCAATAGATTCATTCATAATTGTCATACTCGTCTCTAAAGTAATCATTACCGTATTTATCAATCATTATTTGTTCTAGTCGCTTACGCTCTTCATGATTTGAATGTGCGTGATCGTGACATCTTCTGCATAAACTCATTCCATTTGTAAAAACTCCACGACCTCCAGCGCTTTTGTACTTAACATGGTGTATGTCATCTGCTTGTGATAAGCAGACAACACACTTATAATCATCACGTTCTAATATCTGACTGATTGTCTTATTAGAAAACTTACCTCGTTTTGCTAATGAAGGTTTACGTTTCTTATATGTTTTTTTAGGAAACATCATAAATGACCATCTCTAAACGCTTTTTCGATTTTCAAACTCGTCTCAATCATTTTGTCTAATGCTTCAATACACTTATAAGATTTTTGTTTTTCAATCGTGTTTAAATCATAAATTTCTAAGTGTTCTAAAACCATCTGAACGTTACCTTTACCTCTTATCTTTACGTATTCTTTAGCTTTTCGCTCTATTTCTCTACGATTTGACATACTAGCATTTTGTTTTGTCATTACTTACCATCGCCTTGTAAAAACTTGATTGCTTTACTTGCTTCTGCAGGAGTCCATTCATTCATGTCTTTAGTAACTTCAATACGTTGTTTTAGCAATCCGATTACTTGTTGCTCGTTGAATTTATCGGTAACTTTTCCTTTAATTAGATTATTTACAAATTTCATTTGTGCTTCGGTTGCTTTTCCACTTGAAGATACACCTCTTGATTTAGGAGACTCTTGTCTTGTATCTGGATCATCATCATCAGTTGGGGCATTAAAGAATTTTAGTAAAAAGTATCTTTCTGAATAAGTTAAGGCACTACCGAAAGCTTTTGATATATCATCTTGTTGACCGAACAACTTCCACTCAATTTCTATTTTTTCGCTTGGATTATCAGCGTTTACCCAGATGTAATATAAGTCACCACTGATAACAAAATCTGTTTTGTCGTCCATGTTTTTTGTTTTCTTGTTATATTGTTTATAATCATATGTGCTGTGTTCAACACCTTGAGTTTTTGGATATAACAAGACGCCCAATTCATCCATTTTATTTTTAATCTTGCTTAACACTTGAGACCCGCTCACGTACGAATAATTGAAACCTTTTGTATCTTTTGTAAATGCGTCTATTTCTTTTCTAATTTCCACTAGTTTTTGATGTAAATTTAATGTTTTTATTCCTTCGCTCATGATTTACCTCCTATTTAATTTTTACGTTGAAACTATCGTCTTGTTTTTCGATTGTTACACCATCAATGACTTCGCCTGTTCGCTCGTAAACAACTTGATCGCCTACAACTGTTAAATGTTTTTTTAATTCGCTTAGTGCAGGCTCTTTTTTAACTCGTATTAAATCGTGCAATTCAGTCGATTCTAGCGCTTTAACTAACTCTTCATTGTTTTGTATGTTCCACTTGTCTTGTTTCTTTCTAAAGCCAATATTTCCATTTATAAGCTTGATTGACTTCTTATCTTGTGTCTGTAAATAAAGTTGTAGATGTGATTTCATGAAATCGATTGTATTTTCATATTCTGAATTAACTTCTTTTTCCCATTCATCTATTTTATGACGTTGCATATCAGCATATTCTTTGTTTTTTTCGAATTCATTTTCTGCTTCTGCTATTTTAGATAACGCCCAATCTGCGGTTTCCATGTCAGTTATCTGAAATCTTTTGTCGTCATTCATTTTTATAGCTCCTATCATTAGTTAGATACGCTTGCTTTATGTGTATGTTATTTAGTATTTCGTCTGTTAAACACTCTGTATTGCAGTAGTAACTACCGTCATGTATAATGAACTCATAGCCAATATAAATTTCAGATTCGCAATGATTACACACTTGATCGCGATTCGAATAAATTGGTATCATATCTCTACCCTCCAGGACGTGTTATCGCACGTCTTTTTATTTGTCATAAAATGCAGTAACTTCTATTTTGTTATTGCTGCTTTCCGTTGCTTTTACCCAATAAGAGCCGTTGTTTTCTTCATCTTCACTTTTATTTAACCCATCAAACAGAGCAACTTTTTTATATGCTTCTTCATAGTTTTCATTTTCATGAAAGTTAATATCTATTCTTGCGCCTCTTTCCAATAATTCCTCAACCGTCAACTTATAAATATCTAACTTTTTATAAACATCCATTACTTAACCCTCCTGAGTATTTCTCTTTTTAATAAATTAATATTCCTAATTCTTTCAAGTTTTCCCTCCGATTGATAATTTACTTTTGCCGACGCATTATTTTTAATAGCTATTTCTAAATCCCTTAACAACTCTTCTGTTGTTTTAGTTTTCATATCCACACTCCTAAAAATAAATAATTACTGCTATTACAATGACGATAAACACGCCACCTGATAAGTTTGAAAGGACTTCTCTCAATGTTCCAACTCCTTAAAATGATTTAATGATTAAAATAACGACTGTAAACCACCCTGCTATAAATAAACTAAAATAGATGTAATCGTTGATATCTGCTTTTTTCATAAACTCCACTATTTGACCTCCTCGTCGATATGCTCGATTAATAACTTAGATGCTTCTGTGTCTATTGCTGAGTACAGTTTTACCATTACTTTTAATCTATTAAGCTTCTCTTCTAACTTTCGGACTTTAGCGTCAGATATTGCTAGTTTATTCTGCGCTTCGGTTAATCTTGTCGAGGTGTCTGTTGTCATTCGATTCAACCTCCTTTGCAAAGCCTATAATGACGAATATCGCGATTATGATAATTAAGATAGCTGCATAGATTTCAAATTGTTTAATCATTGTTAGCACCCGTTAACCAGTCATCAATTTTATTTAGGTCAAACACTGATATTCTTGGCGTGATTTGCTGATAAGGTATTTCATTATGTTTCTTTAGTCTGTATATAGTTGATTCGCTCATTTCAATGTTTTGTTTAGCGAGGTAATCAACAAGTTCTTTAACCCCTCTAATCATTCGTGGTTGCATGTGGATCACCCCATTTCAGATAAAGTTTTTTCAATCAACGTTTTAATCGACTTCAAATCTTCTTTATCAAGTAATTGCTCTGTTGCGAACTTCCTTACGCGTTCGTTTGAAGTTGATTCGTGTTCTTCAAACCCGACCATTACAAAATCGTCATGAATGTCTGTATCAATAACCCAATCAGTATCAGCACCATCAAAATATAATTTAATTTCTTTTTTATTAGTCATTCATACCAACTCCTTAGTTTTAGTAACTGGAACAATTCCTTCTTTTTCCTCTAGTAAATCGAATATGAATTGCTTTCCTTTTTGTGTCCAGTACATGTGGTCTTTTGATTCATCTGCACTAACTGCAAACGTCTTTGAGTGTGCATAATCTTTGTCTTGGTGTTTGTGATACAAGTACCATCTGTGCCCTTTTTTATATTGGACACCCAATTCATTTAACTTCTTATTTAAAGTCGGTGCGCCTATACCTAAATCTTTAGCAACTTGTGTAGTAGTTAATAACGTATTACTTTGTAAAACTAAATCATGATATGTTGCTTTAGGTTTTAATTCAGCATTTTCACTTTCCAACAATTCAACTTTCTTTTTTTGGATTTCCATTGCCCTTTGGACTATCATTTCTGGACTATTCCATTTCTTTTCGACTTCTATAAAATACTGACGAGCCTGTTTTCCTTTTTCGTTTCGTTGTAGCATTGAAATTTCTTTTGCCATATCTATTTTTATATGGTGGTTTATCATGCTATAAGTACGTTCTCTTTTTTCAGATTGTACTTTTTCTCTTACTGACTGATAATCTTCATTTTCAGAGAAACCATATTCAATCATTCTATTTATCCATTCTGTGTACTTCTCATTTACTTCTAAAAACTCGTGCAAATCTCTTCCTGTTACTAAAATTTCATTATCATTACTTTGTTGCGTTGGTATTAATTCATTCATTTGTTTTCCTCCTTATATTTTTTCTTTGTCACCATTTCGGTGACTTCTAGGTAAAAAAATATCTTCTATCTTCTCGTCAAATAACTCGCTAGCTTTAAACATCTCATCTGAGGTGAATTCGTATAAGCCTCTTTCTTTCAATCCGAACTGCGTCTTTGACATACCTAAGTTTTCAGCCATGTCACTCTGCGAAAGTCCGTGTCTTTTTCTTAATAGTAATAACTTCTCTTGCATTACCTTCCCCCCTCTCTCAATTGGTCTATTTATAATATATCACCATTACGGTTACATTGCAAGCATTATTATAACATTTGTTATATTTATTTGCCAAACTGGTTACTTTTGTGTATGCTATATATAGAAGGGAGTGAAAAACAATGGACTTAAAAAAGTATATAGGCGGTAAGATAAAAGCATTCAGAAATGCAAGAGGAATGAGCCAAGATGGATTGGCTGAAATACTAGAAACAACTAAACAGACAGTTAGTAGGTATGAAAATGGAGATAGGCAAGCTAACCAAGATGTTTTGTTTAAGTTATCGAGTATCTTTAATGTTGGAGTCGATGACTTCTTTCCTAATACAAAGAAAGAGATCATTAGCGAAAGAAATTATACCTACATCCCAACCGCAATATCCGCAGGTTTACCAATTAATGTAGAAGGTATAACCGAATATGAGACAATAAGCTTACCCGATTCAGTCATGGGTAAATGGTCAGGTAATCAAGATGTTTACATACTCAAAATAAACGGGGACAGCATGAATAATATCATGCCTGACGGTTCTTTAATTGCAGTCAA
>Ga0209487_1000472_pt1 | contig 36878 bp, 31 predicted proteins | sample Poulit2012_FD_187524 | JGI IMG/M metagenome (GOLD analysis project Ga0209487, IMG submission 187524) | Agricultural soil microbial communities from Georgia to study Nitrogen management - Poultry litter 2012 (SPAdes) (version 2) | ecosystem: Environmental > Terrestrial > Soil > Agricultural land...
TGACGATTTTGTAGAATAAGCTGGTTCATAGGCTTTTTCTTTATTTGTCACGCGAAAACCTCCTCACTAATCTGAAATGCAACTTGCAGGTAAAAATAAGTGCATCAAATGTCCGTTACGCAACATTTATATTATGATAACATGATGTAGAACTACTTGTTAATCTGTTTGGAAAAGACATGACGTTTTTTATAGGTATTAAAATAATAAGACTTGTATTCAATGAAAATGGAATTAGACATTATGAAATGACAAAAAATATAACAAAATAGAGAGGGATGCAAAATCGGTAAAAAGGGAATCGCACTTATTGTAATTGTTTGTTTAGTTATTGGTGGTTTTATATTTACTTATTTAAAAAGTGATGATACGGAAGAACAGATCGCTATTGGTATTGCAAAAGGGATTGTGACAAATTTCTTTGTAGCTAGTTTTTATGTTGAAACTTCGGATTTAGAGCCTTCATTTTCGGATATAGAAGTTGAGTTAGTGAAAGAAGAGACGGAATCGGAGGAAGGGACGTATGAAGTTTCTGGTGCTGTTGAGATCGTACTTCCAGAAAAAGAAGAGACGGCGCACTATACATTTAAAGAAACAGTTTTATTCTATAATGGCGCGTATATAGGAGAAGCACCTCATGTTGAAGAAGTTGATGAATGATAAAATGTGGAGATTGTTCACGCTGTTTGCCTCCTTAAATAGACGTCTGTCTATGCGATAACGTAGGGACTAAGTGTAATTTGGTGTAAAGGTGGAAATCATGATATGTCACATACTATTTTTACAGCAATGGTGGAGAAGAAATATAAACAAGCATATAAACAACATTTTGATAAATTATTTCCTTTATATCAGTCAAAGCAAATAGAGTTGGAAGGTGTAAATTATCACGTTGTCAGTCAAATGCGTATGAAAGACTATCCATTGTTTTCTGATTTTGATGTTTTGGATGAGATGGGCGTAAGTACTGATGATACGATCGGACGTCGTATACATCATTTTATTGCTAGATTAACATTAACAAAACTTATGTTATATAAAGTAAAAGTACCGTTAGCCAAACTGGCTACTGAAAATATCCAATCAGAATCTATAAGAAATGAATTCCATATCGAAGACGATGAAGAAATCACGCAGCTTACACAATCTGTATTAACGATGCTTAATGCCATCAATGATTTAATAGGTTTGACAGAAAAATTACTAGAAAAGGAACACTGGGATGATTCCAATATACAAGCGTTAGAAGATTTATGGCATGCATTTATATCTACATATGAAACTCGCGCGAACGTCCTTCAGAAACTTTATGTGCAGCAATCAAAACATGTGAAAGGTGAAAGTCCTTATCAAAGTCAATTAGCCAAACTTCTCTGGCAAGAAGCACAAATTGTTTACAAAACATATCAATTACTTACACCGCTTGGTGCGGACACGGGGCGTTTTTCATTGGATGGTTTGATTGACCATAATTATGAGTGTGCTCGACATCGTCAAAGTGACGAACCACTGGAAAAGAAACATAAGATGGAAAGAGGTTTGTATGGGTTCACCCTTGCTTTTTATCGTCTCTTTGTGTGGCTATTTATTCCCTTTTTAATTTTCGCATTATGGTTGGATAAGTCACTCACATTTGCTACGCTGCTTTCTATCGCAATTTTTTGTGTCGTTGGATTTTTAATTAAAACTCAAAATAAAAGACACTTGCTTGGAAAGGTACATACTGACAGAGCTGAACGGTATGCAATTTCTTTTCAAGATGAGACGACCGAAAAACGGGAAGAAAAAAAGGATGTATCAATTCCGAAAACTAAGGATTCTCCATCTGTTTTATACGAAACTGATGGCATATTAATTCATTTGTTTTATGTGTTCCTTTTTGTTGTAATCGGATATTTAGCGGTTATTGTGTATTCGTTTATAGACGGTGTTATTGATGTGCAGTGGCTATGCTACTTATCGTTAGTCGGTATCGCATTTGCCATTTTCACACTATTTCCGTTTAAAGTCCTGATACGAAAACGGTTGGTTATAATAGAAACAGCCATTCACATTGGGGGTAGGAAATTTGGGGCGCCAGAGGTAGAACGTATACGTATTACACAAGATGGGAAGGTGATCCATATTTTTATTAGTTCCTCAGACTCCCCTTTTAGGTTACGTGTTCCTGAGGGGAATAACGCATCATTTAAGCGGGCTTTGAAAAAGTTTTGCGAAAAATATCACATCCCTATTGTGCAACAAATTAAAAAGCAATGATAAAAATGTTTTAGGCGGCATGTTTCATCATTCATTTTACTTCCTAATTGAAAGGTTATATACTGTCTGTGTTAGGTAGAAAGTGGGGTACCTGCTTGCTATGGATATAAATATGTTCGTTGACAGACAGTTATTAAAAGGACCCCATCCAATAGAAATTTAAAAATAACGTATGATTAAATCAAGGAGGATGTGGACATGGCAGAAGATCGTTATCAAAAAGGTATAGATAAAATACAGGAGTTGACATCATCACCGGATGAAGATCCGACTGGTTTTATGGATATCGGGGAGGCCTTTAAAGATATTGCACCTGATTTAAGCAAATATGTTGTTGAATTTGCTTTTGGAGACATTTATTCGCGTCCAGGACTGGATAACAAACAAAAGGTCCTTACAACCATCACAGCGCTTGTAGCCCAAGGAAAACCACAAATTGGCATGCATGTTAAAACTGGGCTTTCAGTAGGTTTAACACCGGAAGAGATTGTAGGATGTATTGTACATTTAATTCCATATGTTGGTTTCCCAAGTGTTCTAAATGCTTTAAAAGTCGCTAAGGAAGTATTTTCTGAAGAAGGTGTATCGGTTAAAGCGTCAAATGCATAAAATGTATTATTTCATTTGAACGTTCATAGATAGCCAGAATGACGACATTCAAATGGTTATAAAATGCAATGGTTCCAATCACACTTTTATGATTGGAACCATTTCTTATGAGTGAACAGTCCGTAATAAACCTATACTCAATAAAGTGCGCATTATATTGAAATAACTTGACCTGTCTAGTTGCTTTGATTAATAGTAAAATACTGTCTATCAATCCATTAAAAGGTATTAAATTTCGTGTGTATATTATTGTATATTTATGTATTGTTCTGTATAATTATTAGGTCTTAGTAATTTAAACTGTAACAGGAGATGCAATCGTATATGAAATCATTTCATTGGAAAGATCACATAAAATTTATTTTGCCATCCTTACTCGGTATCTTTTTGTTTATGACACCGATCAAAACAGCAGATGGTCTTACAATCCCAATTGCTCTTTTAGCGAACTGGGTAGAAGTTACATTGGCAAAACAACTCTCGCTTATTATGATGATTATTATTGTCTTAACAGCGATACTAACCATTGTCATGAAGTTGCTAGGTAAAGAGAGATTACAGGATAAACCATTTGTACAACAATTATTTTTGGTCAATACCTTTTGGCTTATTGTTAGAATTTTAGCTGCCGTTTTTGCGATTATGGTCTATTTTAAAATCGGAACAGATGTTATTTATGGTGAAGATACGGGTCAAATGTTACTTGGCGATCTATTACACGTCCTTTTTTCGGTTTTTCTATTTGCTGGATTGTTTTTATCACTCCTTACAAATTTTGGTCTATTGGAGATGGTCGGCGTATTTATGACAAAAATTATGCGCCCATTATTTAAACTTCCAGGACGATCTTCTATTGATGCACTTGCTTCATGGATTGGTGATGGGACGATTGGTGTTTTATTAACGAGTAAACAATATGAAGATGGCTTTTACACAAAACGAGAAGCAGCTGTCATTGGAACAACATTTTCGATTGTGTCAATTACATTTTCACTTGTCATTATTAGTGAAATGAACTTAAGTCATATGTTTTTGCCTTTTTACATGACAATCATGATAGCGGGTTTTGTTGCGGCAATCATTATGCCGAGAATACCACCTTTATCACGTAAACCAGATACGTATATTGATCCCTCGATGGATCCGGTTAGTGAGTCAATTCCAAAGGGGTATAATTCAATAACGTATGGTTATAAAAAGGCACTGGAACGTGGTAAGCAGGAGACAAGTATTAAAAAGTTTATAAAAGAAGGGATCCAAAACGTGCTCGATATGTGGATGGGTGTTGCCCCTGTTGTGATGGCTTTTGGCTTGGTCGCTTTAATCATCGCGGAAAGTACACCCATATTTCAATGGTTGGGTACGCCATTTATTCCACTGCTCGAATGGATGCAAGTACCAGAGGCAACTGAAGCTTCTGAAACAATATTAATTGGTTTTGCTGATATGTTCCTTCCGGCAATATTAGGAAAATCTATTGTCTCGGAAATGACGCGGTTCATTATTGCTGCATTATCTGTAACGCAACTCATTTATATGTCAGAGGTCGGGGGTCTTTTACTTGGCTCCAAAGTGCCAGTGTCGTTTAAAGACTTAGTGATTATTTATCTATTACGTACACTGATTACACTGCCGATTATCATATTGATTGCACATATTCTTTTTTAATGTTTGGTTCGATTTCACACTTTAACGATTGACTGAGAACTTGAACGAAAGTGTGTATCATGTTAGGAGACTGTTTCAGTGAGATACGGTTTGAGCGTATCCGAATAATACATGTCATTATCTTTTGTGATCACAATACCATCCACGTCTGGCAATTGATTTAGTGTCCCCATGATTTGCTGTGGTGTATGACCGAATAAACGCCCTGTCCATATTTCGCCATCGATTGATTCTTTTGACACGATGGTAAGACTGGCTATCTCCGTTTCAATGGGATAGCCCGTTTTGGGATCTAAAATGTGGTGATATGTTCGGTTGTTGATCGTCGACTTTCTCTCGTAAATACCAGAGGTAACAACAGATTGATCGTAGGCACGCAAAATAGCATTAAAGTTTCCACGGGACTGGAACGGATTTTGAATGCCAATACGCCAATAACCATCCGCTTGTTTTGGAGACGGACCATATGTCATCACATTGCCACCTAAATTGATTAAACCAGCTGAAACATTCATAGACTTGAAGTCTTTGATAATGAGATCCGCAATATATCCCTTGGCTAAAGCGCCTAAATCAACAAACATGTCCGTCTGCTTCAAAAATACAGTTCGTGCCTGATGATCAAGTATGATGTTTTGTGCTTGCGTTTTTTCGAGTAGAGTTCGAATGTCGTCATTTGACGGTATGTGAGCATCTTTAAAACCAATACGCCAAGCTTGAACGAGCGGACCGATGGCAATATTTAAATAGCTGTTTGTTGCTGTGCTATGTTTCTTTCCGACTGACATTAAATGAAACAATTCGGGATGGACTTTAACTGGTTTGATACCGGCATTGTTATTTACTTTCATTAATTCTGAATTTGAATCATGTGCACTAAAACGTTTGTCAAATTCCTCTAAACGTTCGACAATCTTATCTAAAATGCATGTTGGTTTTTCATGCTGAACAGATATTTGAATGATTGTTCCCATCATATGTATATGACGATTTTGCATTGTCATTTTGATCAGTCTCCCTATTGGTGCTGCGTTTAAAATAGTAATATCATGATATTACTGAAATGGCTAGACGAAGCGAGGTCCTATCGCCTAGCTGCTTTAGTTGTTGTTTATATATTTAAGGGTATTTTATTCTTTTTGTATTGGTATGAGATATCCCGAACAGAACACGCATTGCTGATGGTATCTTTACTTTTTGGATAGTACATGTTTTGTTACGAGATGAAATGCAAGGCCAGTAAACACAAAGCCACTTATAAAGTTTCCGATTGTAGCTGGAATTTGATTCCAAAGCCACCAGTCCGAAAAACTCACATCTGCCCCTAACATCATACCTGCTGGAATGACGAACATGTTAACGACTGAGTGTTCAAAGCCTTGAGCAAAAAATATAAATATAGGAATCCACATGGCAGCAATTTTCCCAATTGTAGCATGTGATGTGAAATTCATCATTGCCCCCATAGTGACCATCCAATTACATAACAGCGCATTGACTAAGAGTACAATCATGCCATCGAATCCCAACGCTTTATAACCAATGGTTTTGGTTTCTGCAACGGCAATAACTTTATCGATGAGAGCTGAGTCAAAATGATGACCAAACTTACTTATTGATATCGTGAATAATACAGCATAGAATAGAGCACCTAACAGATTACCTATGAAAGCCCATGATAAGTTACGAAACATCGCTGATTTAGTTGTTAGTCCGCGCATATTTGCGATTGGTATAATGGCAAAGGATCCCGTTACAAGTTCGAGATTTAGCAATAGAATCATTACAAAACCGGTAGGGAAAATAATGGCTCCGACAATATCCAGTCCTGTTTGTGTTGCAGCTGTAAAAGCTAAGGTCGTTGCAAATCCAAGAAAGGATCCTGAGAGTGCTGACTTTATGAGGATATCCCTGATGGAGAGGTCTGCTTTGGTTTTTCCTGCTGTAGCCATCATTTGAACTGTATCATTTGTTTTAATGTAGTCCATGTCTTGTTCTCCTTTATCCAATTGTGAGTGTCCGATGCTGTTATATTAAATAACTGCTTAAAAGAGATTAAAAAGGAGAGGCCTATGACCTCTCACTTTCATGAACCATCATTGACTGTTGCACCTGATACAGTATCTACTTGAGAGGTTGCGCCTGATACTGCATCAACTTCGCCACCAGTGAGTTGTTGGCCTGTTTGTTGTAAGTACCAGTCTACAATGGGCTTGATGTCTTGGATATATTCGTTAATGCCAGCATAATGACCATCGGCATCGTGCATCGCTTGATACGTGTGCACAACAAACTTATCTGGTCCATGTGTCGGGACATGTACTTTTACCTGATCTTGTTTACCTGAACGTAGCTGTTGAATGACCCAAGCAACACCACTATAGGTTCTTTCTGGGTGACATTCTGCTAATGCACTCCCAACTTGGCTTGGTGAACGTTTAGCTAACATATCTTCCGCATCAAGCATATGATTATAGTATAAGAATTGGTTGTTGCTATCAGCATATGTTAATTCTAAAGGCATGGAATTCAAAAAGTAGTTTAATTGATCAACCGTTAAAATACCTCTGTCTAATTTAACATAAGTATTCCCTTCAACTGCATTTGTCGCTTCTGCGGCTTGTTCAACCCAGTCATCAGCTGACTTATCGATACCTTCAATTGTTGTTTCGATTGATCCTGTAGCAAATAAATCTTCAGTACTTGATACATCTTTCATACCTTCAGGTGATTGGAGAACATTGACAACATTGATAAAACGAATGAATTTCTTTATCGTTGCTTCTAGGAATTCAACTGTCGTTTTGTCTTTTAAATTATCTGATTCGTCAAATGCTTTATGAACTTCTCCCAATAGGAATTCATTGCCTGGCATGACGACAGCATTTACACCTGGCGCATCTAATATTTGTCGTAAATGTAGCTGAGCACGTGAAGACCCTTGTTCACCATAAGAAGCACCTACAATCATGACTGGTTTCCCATCAAGTGGATGGATTTTAAATGACAACCACTCGATAACACTTTGTAAGGCAGATGGAATGGAATGGTTGTATTCAGGTGTTGCAATAATGACACCGTCAGCTTCGGTGATTTTTTTATTTAAGTACTGTATGGGCTCACTGTTTGTTTGATCATCAGACTGATTAAACATTGGGACATCTTTAATATCTAATATCTCAATATCAACTAAACTATCAAAATGTTTTTTAAGGAAATTTAATAATAAATGATTGTATGAGAACTCTGCATTTGATCCGGCTATTCCTACGATTTTCATATGAATACCTCCCGATTAATTATCTTCCCATGAGAATTTTTGTGGTTGTTTTCTAGCATTGTTTGTTGTCACCAATTGGTTCGTGATCTCAACAAATTGTATGAAATCATTAAATTGGCCTTCCAACTCTAATATTTTATCTTGATCTTTTAAGTTTCCGTCTTCATCAAAGGCTTGTAATGAATAACCTAGTAAAAACTCTGAACTTGGCATAATACGTGCTTTGAGTTCTGGTGCATCAAGTATTTGACGTAAATGGGTTTGTGCACGTGAAGAACCAAGGCGACCATATGAAGCACCTGTGATCATGACAGGTTTGTCAATAAATGGTTGTGACGTATAAGACAACCATTCTAATGTACTTTTTAATATGGCCGGTATGGAATGGTTGTATTCTGGTGTACTCAGAATGACACCGTCAGCCTCGATAATTTTATCAGCTAGATTTTGTACCTCATCAGGGGCTTGCTTATTTCCCGGCTTATTAAAGGCAGGAAGATTTCGTAATTCATAAATATCAATGTTGGCTTGATCTGCGAAGTGTTTTTGGATAAATTGCAACAACATACGATTGGTAGAATTATCTGAGTTTGTTCCAATGATACCTACAAAATTATTCATATGAATGCTCCTTAGTCTAATATTTTTGACTTTCGTTTGTAAAGTGCATGGTTTTAAAACAAATATCCTTTAATCTGTGTCTTGTTTGGGTGCGCTGATGTTGCCAAAGCACCTTCAAACTGAGGTTGTTAGGATTACAGTTGTTGAGGTGGTGCACCACGAACGCGATGAGTCATGGATAATTGTGTGCTATGTACCGTCCTGCATATCAACATTTCCCCAACTCCTTCTTTGTATCTAACCTATTTCCCCATTTTCTAAACGAGTAGAGAGAATGATGCATGAACATCATTTATATATTTCTATGTGTTGTTAAATACCTTTCATTAGAGTAAAAGATTTCCTAATTAAAGAATATCACATTCTATGTTCAATGTTTCACATAAATTTTAACGAAATTGTGAAGATTTGAGCAACCACTTTTGATTGTTGAATTTTTTCGAATGTGTATCATCCTAAAACATTAGATGTGTCAATGTTTATGTGAATCTGTATTCCTGTTTATGATATAATAAATGAACTTAAATGTATTTTTTTATGAGGTCAATAAGGGAGTGGAAGTTGAATGTGCACCATTGCTATTATGGGGAACGGTCCGATAGATCATGTTCCTGATCTTAAGCCATATAAGGAACATGTTGATATTTGGATCGGGGCCGATCGGGGAGCACTTATATTAATTGAAAATGAAATAACTACCAATTATGCGATAGGGGATTTTGACTCGATTCAGACGGAACAACGGGAATTGATTATGGACAAAGCGATTCATTTTGAGGCATATCCAGCTGAGAAAAATGAGACGGATTTGGAGCTAGCGATACAAAAAGCACGAAACATGAATCCCGAAAAGATCTACTTTTTTGGTGTGACAGGTGGACGTCTGGATCATGCATTGATTAATATGCAATTATTATACAATGTGGTGGACAGGAACATACGCGGTATTATTATCGATCGCTGGAACCAACTTGAATTAACAAAACCAGGTAAACATACAGTACGTAAGAGTGTACAGTATCCATACATTTCGTTTGTTCCATTTTCTAAGCATGTAAAAAATCTATCATTAACTGGATTTTATTATCCTCTGACAAACTATGATATCTCTTGGGGATCAACACGTTGTATATCAAATGAATTAATGTCCCAAGAAGGAACTTTTTCTTTTGAAACAGGTCTGTTGTTTATTATTAAAAGTTGTGATAGTGATTCTGAAAATATGTATGTTTAACTGTAAGGAGATACATCCTATACAAAATATTTTAAGGTAAACGTACAGTAACTTTTGCCTTAAATTTCAATGCTGTTATGATATAAAAATATGAATTAATAAGAGAGAAGGATGCATGATGACACAAATGGAAAAAGCACCATTTCGTAATGATATTGTAGGATCATTTTTAAGACCACAGAGTATCAAAAATGCAAGAGAAGCTGTTCAAGAAGGAACAATGACAATAACTGATTTACGTAATATTGAAAATGAAGCAATTCAAAAATTAGTTGATAAACAAGTTAGCGTCGGCTTGAAATCTGTGACAGATGGTGAATTTCGCCGTAGCTGGTGGCATCTTGATTTTATGTGGGGATTAGAAGGCGTTGAAAAAGCTACAACAGAATCGGGTTTAAAATTCCATGGTGTAGAGACACGGAATGAAACAGCACGCATCACAGGTAAAATTGACTTTACAACACATCCCTTTTTAGCAGACTTCCGTTTTTTACAATCAATTGTTCCTGAAGGTATTATTGCCCGACAAACATTACCTTCAGCTGTACAGTTTTTGTATGAAATTTCAAAGCCGCATAATATTGCAAACACGAAAAAGCATTATCCAAATAAGGCCGAACTATATGATGATATTGTGACGGCATATAAAAAAGCATTTCAGGCTTTTTACGATTTGGGTTGTCGCAACATTCAAATGGACGAGGTCGTTTGGGCTGTGCTTTGTGATAAAGATTATCGAGAAAAGGCGCAGCAAGATGGCGTCGATTTAGATGAATTGGTCAAAACGTATGTCGCATTGAATAATCGAATTCTGGCTGATTTGCCAGAAGATTTGGTTGTAACAACACATGTGTGTCGGGGTAACTATCGCTCAACATGGCATTATTCTGGTGGTTATGATCCTGTTTCAGCGGCGTTATTTGGTGATGAAAATGTTGATGCATATTATTTAGAATTTGATTCTGACCGTGCTGGTGGTTTTGAACCATTACAATATGTCTCTGGAAATAAACAGGTGGTTCTTGGCTTGGTTACATCCAAACATCCAGAATTAGAAGATGAGGCAGACATTATTGCGCGCATTGAGGAAGCATCACAATTTGTTCCACTAGATCGGCTCTGTTTAAGTCCACAATGTGGCTTTTCCTCAACTGAGGAAGGTAATGAGCTGACAGAAGCGGATCAATGGCGGAAACTTGAACTGATCAAACGAATTTCAGACAAGATATGGGGATAGGGTTCGTCTAGACGAACTGACGTTAAAAAAATGAAGGGGATACGTATCGACTGATTGAATAGGGATTAAGAGGAAACTAAAATACAGGCAGGAGAATATTAAACAATTAAAGTCCATATTTTTTGAATGTGGGCTCTTTTTGTAAGGTGCACAATATCGCTGTGATATTGTGTGGGTCTCCTTACAAGTACGGAAAAATCCCCCACACTCTGTCTTTCCATGGTTATTTTTGTTAAACTTATTTTGTAGATATTGTTTTTTCAAAATATTACGGTTTGTTTACAATTTTTAGGGGTATTGAATAGTATCCTTAAGATGATGAGATGGGGGAGAGCGATGCGAAAACGATATAAAATATGGGTGCTTTGTATATCATTGTTACTTTTCATATCTGCTTGTGGGGACCAAAACAATGCTAACAATAATGATGATTCAAACAATGAAACAAATAATGAACTGAACAATGAATCAGATGATGAGAATATTGAAGATGACATAGAAGACGAACAGAAAGAAACAACATCAGCGCCTGTAGATGTCGAGTTACTTACATATGGTGAGGAACTGGGCTTAACCCTGGAACCACCAATGAATGAGCTGGCTACTGAAATGGTTTTGAAAGGCGAAGTTGAGAAAACGGACAATTTAAATGAAGAAATGATCTGGGTTGAAATTTGGAAGGACGACCAAATTGAAGAAATCACTGAACAGGAATTCAATTATTTCATTCCGATTGAAAATGGTTCTTTTGAAAAAAATTTGAACTTATATCATGGTGAAGGCGAATATTATGTGACGGTACGTTTGCCAAGTGAGGATGAAACCGAAGAGGATCAATTTTATGATGCTGCTGAATTTATGGTGGAAAATACCGACGATGATATTAAAAGAGACGTGGAATTTTCAAAGTATGGGATTGCAAAAGATTTGCAACTATCAGAGGGTATTAGTGGATGGAATACGGCAGAAAAAATGTTTGAACTTAATGGTCGAGTTGATGAAGATTACAATGGTGAGAGCATTTTTGCTGAGATCGAAAAAGACGGTGAAAGTCATACGGTCACAATGCCAATTCGAGATGGCCATTTTACGGGCGATATACCATTAAATTATGGTGCAGGTGTACATGAGATCACATTGCAACTTGAAATCGATGATGACGCAGAAAAAGAAGGCATGTATTATGATTCGGCATTCCTGTATGTTGATAATGAATCTGACGAACAAATGTCGGAGTTCACTGAATACGCAGATTATATAGATAGTGGCCTAATACTTGATGAACCTAGTAGAGAAGTTGAAACAGAGCTGAGTGATATAGAATATCCGATCAAGGGAAGAATTGATGCAGATGCGCCTTTGGCTGATGATGTCAACTATATCATCGTCAGTATTGAACATCTAGAGGATTATGATGAGTCAACGTACTATATCCCGGTAGAGGACTATGAATTTGAGGAAACAGCCCATTTTCGCTTTGGACCAGGAGAATACGAGGTTACGTTTCATATACCAGAGCCGGATCAGGAAGAAGGACCGAGATTTTATTATCAATCTGTTTTATCAGTGAATCATACTTTGGAAAGTATAGACGATAAGCGGGATATTTTGCCTTCACGCGGCACGGAATCTGATGATCCAGAAATCATTGAAAAAGCTGAAGAAATTACGGAAGGTCTGGATAGCGAACGGGAAAAGGCTAAAGCGATCTATGAATATGTCGCTAAACATGTCGATTATGATGTCGAAAAGTATGAAAAGGATATTTTTAATCCAGATGATAGTGCCATTGCGACACTTGAATCAGGACTTGGTATTTGTCAAGATTACACATTTCTTACGACGGCATTATTACGTAGTATAGGTATAGAATCACGATATATTGAAGGATATGCTGGTGACCGTCATGCTTGGGTAGAGGCGAAGGTAGATGGTGATTGGATCGAACTAGACCCAACTTGGGGCGCTGGTTATGTAGATGGTGATCAGTTTGTAGCGGAGTATAATGAAGATTATTTCGATCCTGATAAAGAAATGTTGGCGGAAACACATTCACGCGACGATATTATGTATTAACAGAGAATGTCGCATCTAAGAAGTTGCACGATGCCACAGCGGTAGAAAAAATGAGAACGGAAGAAGCATCATAATGCATGCCCTTGTCTTTACGTGAATGGAAAAGTATAAAGTTATAGACCCTTTACAGCTTATTAATCCTCTGATAAAGGGTCTCTTTTGATCAAAAGATCATTTTAAACATTTGTTTTTCTTTCATGACATTGGTCCGTGACTTCAAAACAAAAAACAACTTGAATATGTAGTGTACAATCGTCGATGTTTTAGTGTAAAATAATGTATATACGATGGGAATCAACACCCTTAAAATGAACAATGTACATAGGTGGTGTTTTAAATTGGAGCAGCTGACGATTTTCGATGATCAAGAAGTTTATCCACCACGATTACAGGCATTTTTAGATTATAAAAACAAAAAACATAAAAACGAGATTAAAATAGGCGAATTTATGGACTGGATCGGGTATCATTTAGAAACGTTCAGAAAGACAAATAAAATCATGAAATATCAACCATTTACAAAAGAACAACAGGATCAGTTTACAGCATATTTATTCGAAGTTTCAGAGGGTTAATGAGGTGGTATAAAGTCAAATATAAATCACAATAGTTATGGCGCCGTGAGATGGTTAGCATGAATTTCCTCTTTTCATTTTACTTTCGGGCTCGCAAGTAAATTAAAAAAAGTACCATTCAACAGCATGTGAAAAAGCCGTTGAAGGTACGCTTATCCAGCCGCATAAAAGGCGTAGGTCGTAATTCAAAAATGCGGTCATTCATTATGATTGTTGTTTATAGCTGAAAAATTTAACTTAAGTGCATTGTTGTAATACAAGTGCCGTCTTCTTCGAATGTAGAGATTTCTGAATTTACTTGTTTGCCTTCGTAAGAAATATCAACGTTGAATGTTTGATTTCTTGGAAGCCACAGATCAATAAAACCGTTTGCCTCGGAGTTGATCGTATCATCAAGGACGACATTTCCGTCCATGTCCTCAATATAAATATCAAAGCTTTCATTAGTCATTTCACCTTGACATCCGGTCAAACTGTGAATGTCACACGGATGTGTTTCATTTATAAAAGGTGCAATTGAAACAAAAAATTCCTCTGCAGGTAAGTCATAGGCTGTTGCGTTATTATCACTATCCGTCACAATTAATTCAGTTGAAGTGATTGAAGCAGTTTTACCTGTTGTTGTGTTACCACTATAATCATCAACCAATTCCTTAATATTATCATACGCGTTTTCGGCTGTGTTCAACGTTTCATCCTCACTGTTACCATTGCAAGCAGCTAAAAAGACTAAAATTGATAAGGTTATTGCCAACATAATATGTTTCTTCAAGATGTCACCTCATTTTTAAATTCTATATAACATTATACAACACGAATTGTCTTTATATATCGTTTTGTCCAAAATGACACAATTTATTCATTTTAAATCGATTTTATAAAAAATGTTAATCTAGAACTAGAGGCCGGTTAAACAAATGCTCTTACATAAATTGACATAATTTATTTATTTTGTGAAAATAAAAAAGATAAATCAAATTAAACTATCGTTTGAATCGTACTTTTAAAGGGCATCATATGACTATGTATGGAGCTCACGAAGGAGGTAACATTGTTGAATCGTTCAAGTAAATTTATTAGATTTATAGGTGGTAAAAATCTGGCATTCTCATTAATGATTTTGATCTTAATTGGTTTGACGATCATTATTTTCAACAAAATTTCCTTTATCTTTCATCCATTGATTGTCATATTGTCTACAGTCTTACCACCTGCTATACTAGCATTTATTGCTTATTATTTATTAAATCCTATTGTGAACTTGCTAGAAAAGATGCGGATTAAGCGACTATTTGGGATTATTATCATTATTATTGTATTTTCTGGAATTATTACGCTTGCTTTCATCTTTAGCATGCCAACAATTGAAGTACAGATCAGTAAATTTATCGAAAATTTCCCGATTTATCTAGAAAATATAAATGAAACAATCCAAAATTGGGTTAGTCATTCTATTGTTGAAAGTTACTATAATGAAGCATACGATTGGATAGAATCTAAGTTAGGCGATATTCCATCGATGATTGGGGAGTATTTAGGCGATGCGATGGATAGCATCGCGAGTTTTGCTCAAACGATGACAACAATTATTGTTTCGCTCGTAACATTCCCATTCATTTTATTTTTCTTACTGAAAGATGGGGAACAATTTAGGGATTTTTGTTTACGGTTGTTTCCAAAAAAATTTAGAGATGATATTGATGAAATCTTAGATAATATGAATACGAAGGTCGGTTCTTATATTCAAGGACAAATCTTTGTTGCTTTTTGCATTGGTGTCCTATTATATATTGGATATGTTATTATCGGTTTAGATTATGCTATTATATTGGCTATCGTAGCTGCATTAACAAGTGTTGTGCCTTATTTAGGTCCAATCATTGCCATTACCCCGGCGATTATTATCGCCATTGTGACATCGCCGTGGATGTTGTTTAAACTTGCCATTGTTTGGGCGGTTGTTCAATTTTTAGAAGGTCATTTTATATCACCAAATGTCATGGGGAAAACAATGCAAATTCATCCCTTAACGATCATGTTCGTGCTTTTGATTGCGGGAAAGTTATTTGGATTAGTAGGTGTTATTCTGGGTATTCCGGGGTATGCAATTGTTAAGGTGATTGTTGTATACTTATTTAACAAATTGAAAATGCGTTATGTAAGATATTATGAGGGTGAATATTGATTCAGCTTATTCATTTAAATTAAAGCAAAAAGGAGCCTGTTATATGAAACGCGTTGAAGGTAAGGTAGCATTTATATCTGGTGGTGCCTCGGGTATTGGCTTATCATCTGCGACATTATTAGCTAAAGAGGGCGCAAAGGTTGTTATAGGTGATTTTAATGAAGCAGGCGCTAAAGAAGCAGCAGAAAACATTAAAAAAGATGGCGGAGAAGCGACTGGGATTTTTATGGATGCTGGGGATGAACAATCACTTAAAGATGCGATTGCATTTACCGTAAATAAATACGGAACATTAAATGTCCTTGTGAATAATGTTGGTCTAACGAATATGCAAAAAGATTTAGATGTTGTAAATATGGATTTGGATGAATGGGACAGGTTAATGAATGTCAATCTGAAAAGTGTGTTGTTAGGTGCCCGTTTTGCGATACCACATATGATTGAAGCGGGTGGTGGTTCAATCATTAATATTGCTTCTATGGCGGCGTTCGCATCTGATTCTATTCGATCGGCTTACGGCACATCGAAAGCGGGTGTGGTTCATTTAACAAAATATATTGCCACACAATATGGTAAAGATCGAATCCGGTGTAATGGTGTAGCGCCAGGTCTTATTTTAACGCCTGCCGCTGAGAACAATTTGCCACAGGAAATATTGGATATTTTTCTCAAGTATAATGCATTGCCATATCATGGTGAAGCAGAAGATATTGGTTATCCCGTTTTATTTCTAGCTTCGGATGAATCTAAGTTTATAACGGGACAAACCCTCGAAGTAGAAGGTGGTCATTATTTGGGGAATCCAACGACTCCCGACTTTAATGAATTCATGCGTCATTCACAGCAGTAAATCGACCATTAAATACAGTTGTTGGTAACTAGTGAAATAACCACTTTTAAAAGTTAAGTTATTTTAAAACTATAATGGTCAGCAACAGCCGTTATTTAACAAAAAACAACAGCCTTTAAGTTAATATTAACTTAAAGGCTGTGTGCTTTAATAGGACCATCGATGATCTGTCCATTTATTTACTGGAAAAATAATTAACCAGCCCATCTGTAATGGCATTTGCAACATTTGTCGAATGATTTGCACTCTGAATGGAGGCAAAATCATTTGGGTTTGTTAAGAAACCAAGTTCAACAAGGATGGATAGGTTATTATTCTCTCGTAATACATAGTAGGAACTGTTTTTAATACCACGATTGTTTAACCCGGTATATGAGTTAAGCTCAGTTTGAACGGCTTGCGCCAATTGGGCACCATCGTCATTTGCATAATAATGAGTACTTATACCATTCGCCGCTGTTAATGGGTAGGCGTCATAATGCAAACTGATGAAAGCATCTGTTCTGTAAGCATGGCTTATCCGCACACGGTCTTCAAGAGAAACATACCTATTATTGGAACGTGTCATCAAGACTGTCGCGCCTGCTTCACGTAGCTCTTCGGCTACGGTCTGTGCCACGGCTAATGTAAAATCCTTTTCTTGTCCACCATTAATAGATGAGGAGCCAGGGTCTATACCACCATGGCCTGGATCAAGGACAATATTATAACCGTTTAAAACGCCTGCCGTTCTTGTTGGAGATGTCGTCTTTGTCTTCGCAGGCTTATTGGCGTTTTGGTTGGTCAGCCATGATGCAACCCATGCTGTTTCACCATTATTGAGTAAAACTTTTGACCAATCGCCATTTGTCTCAATTAACTGAAAGGTATCTCCGTAAGATGTGGAGCCAGCGATTGTATGATTTGTACCTGGTCCTGTTCTTAGTCGGACAGAATCGTAGTTAATGGTTGTTGTTTGTTTTTTGCCTGTTTCTGCGGTGGAACTATGACTTGCTCCGCTACTCGTCAAATACTGCGTGGCAACCCATGCTGTTTCACCATTGTAATATGTTTGCGCCCATCCATATTTTTCTTGAAAAGCAACGAGCTGATCGCCAGACTTTAATTGACCAATAACTTCAGCATTTCGATCTGGTGCGACTCTAACATTCAATGATTGCGTATCTACCTTATATGTTTTCCTATCGTCTGCTAAAACAGTTGAAGAAAACAAGAGTAACGATAATACTGATAAGAAGAAAATAATAGGGTAATGACGCTTTTCCATTTTATGCCTCCTCCCTTATTATCTTATAATACCTATAATTCGACAAAAAGGAAAGAGTCATAGGTACTAAAAAGACATATTGATTTGGGTTGTTCACAGATCACTTCACAGGCTTTTGATAGAACTGGATTATTGCGACTTATCATAGGAAAGAATATAGGTATACCCTATCTTTATACCTATTTATGAAAATCGTTATATGAATCTATAGTTAAGGTCGACCAAATGATCGACTGAAACTTTGACCAGACTGTACCATCCGACGAACTTTATTCAGACGCATTGATTCGTATTTATTCAAAGCTTTAAGTGCGGCGTTTTCTTGGGAGGATTTAGAGACACACTTGCCCAAAGCGACGGCATCTTCCAATGATTCATTAAATCCACTTGCGGTAATCGGTGCAGGTACATGGGCTGCATCACCTACAATGGCAATACGTCCTTTTACAAGATTGTCTGGTATGTATTCTTTTATGGGTATACCTGTTAAACGACGATTTTTTAGTGCAATCAATGTTGCGGATAACCATGGCTCTGGCCATAACTGACGAGCCTCTGACTCAAGTTTCTGAAGAATTTTATCCGGGATATCAGGTCCTTTCAAAGAGTGATGTACAGTTGTTCCCTGTACACATCCAAGACGACGTAGTAAATTGCTTTTTGTATTATCATACCAAGCACATCCAATGCGTCTGTTGTTAGAACCTAAGGTACCAACCTCATTATCTAGTATATTGCCAAATAAAAAGCCATGTGGCCCATTGAACATTTGAACACCACTGTCCATTGGTTGTGATCGAACATCTGCAGGTAAGTCTTGCGCATCAACGGTATCAATAATCCACACAATATAGCCTGCATATGTTGCATATGGCTTATGAGGTGCGATGTGATGTCTAACAATACTGCGATGACCATCAGCCCCAATCAATATATCGCCATAAATTGTTTCATTCTGATCTGTTTCTACCCAGGCGGTTGTCTCATCCTGATCGACAGCTTGAACGGTTGTATTATAACGTATAGTTACCCGTGGATCAGTTAAAGCTTCACGACGCAATCGTGATTCTATTGAGGACCAAAGTTGTACAGATTTTTTTCCGCCAGAGGCGAGTTTTCTTAGCAATCGAGCAGTTTTTGACATCTTTAACGTACCTGCATCTACCTGCAAGCCAGAACCAGTACGTTGCTCCTCACCGGCTTTTTCTAAAATAGTTACTTGTAATCCTTCACGTGCAAGTGCAATTCCTGTCATGAGGCCAGAAAGCGATGCACCAACAATAATCGCTGATTTGATGTGAGTATGATTGTTTTGGATACATGTCATTGTAAAAGCACATCCTTTCGTAGGATAAAAGTGGTAATTTTTGTAATGAATAGTTGTAATTGTCATCATATCATATAAGACGAATTCTTCAGTTGTCGATGCTTGGAATACTTCATATAATTGGGAAGGAATCTATTATATTAAGTCATTGATAATGAAAATATAGACAAATAGGTATTGAACATTTAAGATTAAATTGTTGTTCAGAAAGGAACAATATGACTAACGACAAAACAAAGCGGTTGATTATAAGAGGGATGAAAAGATGGGAAAATTTACGAAAGATTTATGTATGATAACACTTGGTTCATTGTGTTATGCACTTGCACTTACATTGCTAGCTATACCAAACAACTTAACAGAAGGTGGTGTTCCCGGAGCAGCCATTATTTTGCATTATGCTTTTGATTGGTCACCAGGTATCGTTACGTTTATATTAACATCTGTCATTATGATTATTGGTTATAAATCATTGCCAAAGCGGGCAATTGTGCTATCACTTTTGTCTGTGCCATTGGTTTCAATTTTTATTTATATATCTGAAGATCTTGTTGAGTCTCTTGGCGATCCACTTGCTTCTGCCATATTTGCAGGCTTTTTTATAGGTGTCGGCTGTGGACTTATATTTAGAACTGGAAGCTCAATGGGGGGCACAAGTCTCATCGCCAAAATGCTTCACAATAAGTTTGATTGGGATATGGTACGAACTATTTTTGTACTCGATATAATGATTGTCTTATCAGGCTTTTTTGTTATTGGTCCACTCAATATTATGTATACAGTCATTGCGTTATTTATTGCCAAAAAGTCAACAGATCTAATTTTGGAAGGTTTGGATCCAAGAAAAGCTGTCAGTATTATTTCCAGAAAGGCACCTCTGATTGCAGATGCTATTATCGATAATATGAATATGAGTGTCACTGTTTTTAAAGGGTATGGTGGCTATTTGAAGGATGATACAGATATGACCTATGTCATTATAAACAAGTATCAGCTTATGCGTTTGAAAAAAGTTATAAGTTCCATTGATGAAAATGCATTTGTAGTCATTCATGATGTTCGTGATGTATTTGGCGGTAGTTTCGCTTGGGATGAGGTTAAAAAAAGTGAGAGTAAATGAGTGTTGTAATGATCAGCCCACGATGGCGTGAATTATAAACGTGTGCCATATATTTTGTTTGGCGTGGCACACGTTTTTTGTCATATGAAATCAGTTTCTGATTTGACTATCAATTAAGGAATTAACGATAAATGAATAATTAACTTTCCTAATGTAAAATGACTATTTACCATCAAACACTGTTAATTCTCTATTGTGGCGCAACAAGTTTATGAAAATTTGTAATGCTTTTGTTTGAAAAGGTGTTGCGGTGACAATCGAAAATTGTCTTGTAAATGGTAGTCCTTGCACATCAATGATTTTCAACTCTCCATTGCGTAATTCTTTTTGTATAGCCCATTTCGACAACAAGCTGATCCCGAGGCCCGCTTCAATAGCTATTTTAATCGGTTGTGTACTACCAAAGTTTATAACATGTGCTGGCTGTATGTTCAGTTGTTGGAACACATTTTCAGCCGCTTCACGCGTACCAGACCCTTCCTCTCGTAAGATCCAAGTTTGTGCTTCAAGGTCCTCAATGCTTGCCTTACCTTGTTTTTTTGTTAAAGGATGATCTGTATGTGTGACGACGACCATAAAATCTTCTGCAAATGCTTCAATTTCTAGCTTTTTCTCATCTTTAAAATGGCCTTCAATAATGCCTACATCCAGTTGATGGTGCATGACGGAGTGAGCGATTTCAGCGGTATTACCGATTTTGACCATTGGTTGAATATCTGGATAGCAATCTTTCATTTTGGCAATAATGTGCGGTAGGACATACTCACCAAATGTATAACTGGCACCAATTGAAATAGGGCCGTTGGGTTTATTTGTCAAATCATCGACCAAAACTTCCATTCGGTTATACAACCCAATAATTTCTTTTGCATGGTGGTATACAATCTCACCTGCTTTATTAAGATGAACATATTTATTTGTGCGTTCTAGTAGTCTTACGCCAAAGCTTTCTTCAAAAATACGAATATATTGACTGACAGCTGGTTGGGTCATATGCAGTGTTTCTGCGGCACGAGAGAAGTTTTGCTTTTCCGCTACTGTTACAAAAACTTGTAGATGTTGATCCATTGAATAAATCATTCCTTTTTTATGGTTTGTCCGCGTGTTTGACGAATGTTGTATTCTTTCCGATGTTGATCGGATAATCGTAAAATAACTTGCGAACAATACGACCCATTATATGGGTTTACTTATGATCACCATTATAAATAATTATTTCCCTTATGTACAGAAGTCAATTATCCTTAGTAAAGGAGGTGTTTTGATGGTTGCAGCAAATACTCAATCACATCACAATGTTAAAAAACAACCATCACGCCAAACTGCTTGGATTGGTGGGGTGGCATTTACTTTTTTTATCGCATTATTAGGTTATTTATTAGCGCTTGTGCCAGGATTTGACCGTGTTGGGCAGCTTGCTTGTGCTATTATTATTGCGGTTTTTTACCGACAAATTTTTGGATATCCTGAAGTCATTCGCTCAGGTATTGGTTTTTCATCCAAACGGTTACTACGGGCAGCGATTATTCTATATGGTTTAAAGTTGAATATTGATACTGTACTAAGTGACGGACTCGGATTATTGGCGCTTGATGCCGGTGTGATCATTTTTGCTATATTTGCTACGATTTGGTTGGCAAAAATATTCAAAGCGGACAAGAATATATCCTTATTACTCGGTGTTGGAACTGGGGTCTGTGGTGCAGCAGCAATCGCCGCAGTCGCACCAATTGTAAAATCAAAAGACGAAGATACAGCTATTGGTGTTGGTATTATTGCACTTATGGGAACTGTTTTTGCGATCGTTTATACAATATTGCGTCCAATATTACCACTTGATTCCATTCAATATGGTATGTGGTCAGGGGCAAGCTTGCATGAAGTTGCTCATGTCGCCCTTGCAGGTGCACCTGCTGGTGAAGAAGGTTTAGCAATTGCACTACTTGGAAAATTAGGACGTGTCTTTTTACTTGTGCCACTTTGCTTTATTTTCATTGCTATCATGAAACGTAAAAATAAAGGGAGTAATGCGAGTCAAGCAAAAATAGAATTTCCATGGTTCCTTGTTGGTTTTATCATTTTCAGTATTTTGGGAAGTTATGTATTGGGTCATTCCATCCCGGTATCAGATGGGGTTATGGATGGCGTTTCAACATTAACAACATGGTTACTTACTGCTGCTATGGTTGGTCTCGGATTAAATGTCAGCTTGAGGGATTTAAGAAACCGTGCTTTACGTCCATTGGTAGCTATGACTGTTACATCCGTCGCGTTATCAGTCATCGTTTATTTTATTGTCTAAAGGAGGCTAATGATTATGAAATCTATTTTGTTCGCCACAGACGGTTCCCGGCCATCCGAACATGCTGGTGAAATGGTTAAAGACTATCTGAAAGCATGGCCAGAAGCGGTATTGTATGTTCTTTATGTGACTGTAAAAGAAAATTATGCTTATGATCTTGTTCCAGATGTTGTTGACCATTATGAAGCACGTATTAAACAAGACATAGAAGAAAAGATCAAAAGTCAATTTTCAAATGAATGGGAAGATCGGGTGCATTTTAACCATCAAGTCGGTCATGCAAGTACAACCATTTGTGATGTGGCAAAAGAGAAGAATGTCGATTTAATTATAGTCGGTAGTCATGGACGTGGATTTATTGATCGTGCTTTACTCGGGAGCGTTGCACACGGGGTGCTAAACCGTTCCGAATTACCTGTGTTAGTTGTACGATAACATTAAAAATTGATATAATTGTGAAAAACCATGAGTGTGAATTTTCGACACTGATGGTTTTTTAGCTTTACATGGTTAAAACATGAGACAATAGAAAATTATTGAGATGTATATGTGGCGTGATTGAAGCTTGCGTTTTATGTTTAAAGTTTAAAAAAATACACCATACTACATGGAGTGTTGAAGTGAAATATATTATAAACATGGAAACGGAGATGAGCATAATGTCAAGCCAAGCAATTCAATTGTTTCGCATCGGATGGACATTGTTACGTTTGATAGCCGTCTTATCATCAAGTATTGTTGTTATTTTATCTAGTTTATTACCGTTGTTTTTATATACATCACTTTCCTTTGGGTATCTAATGTGGATGCTTGTCTTTTTGAGCGTGGCGGCGATAACGTTTCACGGGGCATTAACACATTTATTTAATGACTATACCGACTTTCATTCCGGTACAGATGCTCATAGTCCTGCTATATTATCCGGTGGTAGCCGTGTGATTCAAAAAGGGATGATGCACCCACAACACGTATTCAAGTTGGGAAAATGGTTGTCCGGCAGTTTACTGACAATCGCGGTTTTGACAGCGCTTTTGGGCCGATATGATATGGCTATTTTAATTGTTGTCGGGGTTTGGGCGGCTGTTTCATACTCATTGCCACCTTTACAGTTAAGCTATCGGCCTTTTTTAGGAGAGTGGTTGAGCTTATTTCCGTCTATTTTCTTTCTTGGTTTGGCTGGGCCTTGGATGATTCTTGATGCAATCCCTTTATGGGCTGTTCAAAATGCTGTTATTAATGCGTTGGTATGTATGGCATGGGTGATGGTTCATCATATACCTGATTTAGAGGCAGATCGTATGGCGACACCAATTAAGCGAACAAGTGTTGTTTGGTTTGCTAATAAATTTGGCGTGAATTATGCCCCTTTGCCAGCACTCATTTATTTCATGATGGCGGGATTCTGTACCATTTGGCTTTTTCCAAACCGATCGTTGGCAGGCATTATACTTATTTTACTCTTTTCATTCGCACTGTTTTTAGTTAGCCATATCAATCCGAAAGACCATCAACAAGTAACAAAGTATGAAAAGTTGCTGCTCTTATTGGCGATTGTCATTGCTATTACTTTGGGGATCTTTTAGGAACATGGATGAAAACAAGGCTGTGCTTGCACGAGAGAAATTGTATTATAAGTTATCAATTTGGTAGTCAGGTGTACATTGGGTGTTGCTTTTATCCGTAAAGATAAACGTCCATGGCATTGTTGTATATGCGCCAATGTCACAGGGCACATCAAAATGACCAGTTACGGTCATTTGTTCATGTTCGGTGTAGGAGATGGACGTATTTTTCAGGTGTAAAATACTTTTCGTTCGATTATGGATGAGAACCGTAATTAATAGATCGTTATGATGGTTTTTTGCTTTCCAAAGGTAAGAAAAGTGGATACCATCATTGAGTTGTGGCAATTGTCCGTGAAATGCTTTCTTGATTTTCTCCCTATCTCTTGTTGCAATTGTTTTATCCCAAGCTGATTCAAATTGTAATCTTTGTCGCATATTTACACCTCGTTTTTTGTTTATGGATGTTTTGCATTATGATGATTATCAGTTTGTTTGTGCGAATATGTTTTAATCGTATGATGTTCGCCAAAGATAAAAAGTAGCATAAGATTCCCAACCGTTCCAGGCGATGGCATGTTTTTTGATCTCTGTTGTTGTTGCTTTTCGATTTAAACCGAGTTGTCGTCCCAATGCACGTTGCAGACCGACGTCGGCGATTGGTAAGGCATCCAAATGATTAAAACACCTCATGATGACATAATCAGCCGTCCAATTTCCAACACCGCGCAATGTGGTCAGGATCTGTTTTATCTCTTCATAACTTTTATCTTGTAATAAGGCTTTGGACATTTTGCCACTTGCGATCATTTGTGCAAAACCAATGATATACTCCGCTTTTCTCTTGGTAAACTGTAATTTTTTCAAGTCTGTTACATTAAGGGCAGCAATCTTTTCAGGTTCAGGAAACAACCAAACATGTATACCTTTCCAAACAACCTTCTCACCAAAATGTTCAACAAAACGCTGTTTTAAACGATAGGCAAATGTTAAATTGATTTGTTGACCAATTATTGCCCATATCATCGCTTCAAAAAGGTCTGGAATACCTATAACACGATAACCATAATACTTTTTAACCAACTCAGACAAAATTGGGTCGTCACTGGCAATTTTATAAAAAGGTGCTAAATCACGGTCTAAGTCAAACAGATCCCTTATGTATCGTTCAATTACGTTCTGGGTGTGAGGAGACAGGGTTCCAAGTAAGCGTTTGACATGGATTCGGTCATTGACTTCTGAAAATCGAAATAATACAATTTGTCCTTCGATTTTGAGGGCTTTATAAACAGATTGATGATAAATGCGATGTAGTAATTCTTGATCAGACCGACCTAGAAATGTGAGACATTCATTAAAACTAAATTCTTTTGGGGGGATGATGTCAAAAGTGTTGTCATACATATTTGATGATCACTCCTTGTGTGTTGGTAGAGGGGAGATTTGTATAATCGAAACTTTTATGCAATTATGTAAACAGATACGGTAGTTCATCTGGACCTAAATACATTTTAGCACAAGAAAAGGGATTTAGGTCTATAATAAATACAAATAGTGTTTCCTATTATTAGAGTTTGCTTCTATTTAATATAGTTAACAGTTAATGTAGAACTGTCTAGAAAGTGACTATCAATCGTTCCGATACGAAAAACTTGCTAGATATTGTTGGGTTTAGAAAGTAATAAGATTTGATAGAGAATATAACACCGATGAAAAATTAGACTTAGACACTCTAATATTTACACTAAGACTAGAGATTATAAAGAAAATCCGATGAATACACGCTAAAAATACTGAACTATCGAATATCTGGGGGGTGTTTTATAAAAAAAGATAGATTGTGTGATGAGCACATACAATCTATCTTTTTAGAAGAATTATTCATACCATATTTTTTTAGTAAAGGGTATAACATTTAAATTGTAATATAAGTTAATATTCTTTATAGAATTTAACGTTATCCATATTTAACCAGTCACCGCCATTGGCAAAGGAAATAACGCCAATTTCACACTTTCCATTTGTTACCTGAATATCTTCTATTTCTACTTTCACCCACTTATCGGGACTTTCGGGTATTTCTGTTTGCTTTTCGGAACCCCCATAATTTTTAGCATATATATAGGTATCATCCTGACCACCACTGCTTAGTACCCATGCAGTAAAAGTGTAATGACCATCTTCTAACCCACTAATTGTTTGATAAGTTGAAGCGGTATAGTCACTTTCTTTCCAGTGTGTTAGTTTATAATCTCCTGTAATACCTGGTTCTTCTACAAATACTGCATCTCTATCATCCGGTTCTTCAGACCAAATACCCCAGTCGCTTGGATTATCAGTCCAACCATCCAATTCAAAGTCATGGTTACTAGCTAAATTCACAGGTGTTGTCTTACTAAATTGAGATAAACTTTCTAGAGCATTTCCATCAAAGTCAAATAAAGTTTGGTTATCCCATGGATTCGAGAGTAGGCCTGTATCGTTGTTATATAATTTTCCGGCCTCAGTACCCCAGTTTGCGCCTTCTACAGGTAACCAAGTTGGTTCCCACCAATGTATCCCCCTACCTCTGTTATTTGGAACATCCTCAACAATCTCTCTCAAATCACGTATGAAATCCATTTGCCCTTGTGGTGAAGCAGGATATCCTCCTACTTTTTCTTCTTCCCTGAAAAATGAGTTCCCTAATCCGTCACCATCTTCTAATGTAAAGGCGTATGCTGTTTCAACGATCATAACATCTTTGTCATACCGTTTACTCACATTATTCATATTATATTGTAATTCACCCATAGTACCATGCCAAAATGGATAATAAGAGAGGCCGATTATATCAAAATCTACTTCTTCTGCAACAATGGCATCGAACCACCAGCGATATAAATCATTATCACCACCATGATCGAGATGAAGTACGATTTCAATGTTCTCACTAGGTGAAAGGGCATCGTTTATTCCATCTATTCCCATTGATAATAATTCGGCTAATTCAACGAAGTTATCATTACCATCTCCAACCCTACCATCATCCCATAAAATGCCTGATGTAATTTCATTACCTACCTGAACCATTTTAGGCATGACACCTTCAGATTTCATTGTGGTGATAACATCCCGAGAATAATTATAAACTTGATCCTTTAATTGTGAATAATTTAGATTCTGCCAAGCTTTAGGCTTCGTCTGAGTCCCAGGATCTGCCCAAAAGTCGCTGTAATGAATGTCTAAAAGGACTTCCATTCCATTAGCCTTTGCTCTCTTGGCTAGGTTTATAGTTGTATCTAAATCATTTGTTCCACCACCATATGGGTTGCCTTGATCATCATATGGGTCAACCCATAAGCGAAGTCGGACATAGTTCATACCATTGGAGCTTAGGATCTCTAAAGCGTCCTTTTGAATGCCATCTTCATAAAATTCCCCGCCTAGATCTTCAACTTCCTCAAGCATAGAAATATCTCCGCCTATAATAAAGTCGTTTTCTTCGGCATTAGCTAATACTTGCCAGTTATTCTTATCAAAGGGATAAACACTTCCTTGAACCATAAAAAGTGAGGTAATAAAAATAAAAACAAAACCAATTTTTAATATACTTCTCATATTTAACTCTCTCCTTTTGTAAAGTAAGCAACTTCAGACGTCCATTAGAAATCATTAAATACTTTTAATGAATCTAGGGCGTTTCCATTAAAGTCAAAAAGCCCCTGATTAGCCCAATGATTCCCTGTATTCGCCATATCGTTTCCATACTTCATCCCCTCTAAGCTAGACCAACTAGTACCTTTGACTGGTAGCCACGCAGGTTCCCAATAAACAATACCTAAGCCTTTATGGTGGGGACCACCCACATCCTGGACTGTTTTCATCACATCATATAAAAATTTCTTTTGACCCTGAATTGATGGGGAATAACCAGCAATGTCCGCAAGCTCTTTGTTGAAAATACTATCTTCATTTGCTGGCGCCTTGTCTGTAAATGCATAAGCTGTCTCTACAATTAGAACATCTTTACTATAGCGCTGGGAAATATCGTCTAGATTGAATTTCAATTCATTTAAATCACCGTGCCAGTATGGATAATAAGATAATCCAATAATGTCATAATCTAATGCATACTTACTAATTTCGTCAAACCAACGACGATAAAGATCGTTTGCTCCACCAAAGTCTAAATGTAAAATTATTTTTAGATGTTTAGAACTGGCCATTTCTCTTGTCGCGTGAATACCAGCCTTTAGAAGTTGGGAAAGGTTATAATATGAATTTTCATTTCCTTCGTTCTCCTCATCCTCAAACTTCCTCTCGTCAAATAGGTAAGTAGGTGTTTTGCCCTCAGGCCATAGCATGCCATTTGTTATTTCATTACCAATTTGAATATAATCAGGCATTACATCATTGTCTCTACATATTTGAAGTACATTTTTCGTATAGTCATAAACTTGGTTTATAAGAGCCTCACCTGTTAGACTTGTCCATTCTTTTGGTTTCGTTTGTTTTTTGGGATCAGTCCAAAAATCACTATAGTGCAAATTCAGCATAAATGACATATTCTGTGCTTTAGCCCTTTTGGCTAATTCTATTGTTGTATTTAGATCATTCGTACCTCCTAAGTAAGGTGCACCTTTTTCATCATATGGGTCAACCCATAGGCGTAAACGTATCACATTTACACCATTCACTCTTAAAATATCAAAAATGTCAGTATTTTCATTATTTATAAAGTACTCTCCACCCAATGATTCAACTTCCTTCAACATCGAAATATCTACGCCTTTAATTGTTTCATGAATCAATTCTATTCATCCTTCCAAAAACATTATAATTATTTTGATATGATAAAATAATTTATCATTTATCCTTTTGTCCCTCCGGAGGTTAGACCTGTGATTAAAAATCGTTGTAAAAACACATAAATGAGCGCAACAGGTAGTGCAATTAATATTGAACCTGCGGCGAATCGTGTGAAATTATTTGCAAATTGATCATTAATAAAGTTATATAATCCGAGAGCAATTGTATATTTTTCGGAGCTTTGTAATATAATTGACGGTAGAAGAAAGTCAAATAACGGCATCATAAAATTAAACAATATAACAACCGCCAATATAGGTTTAGCTAGCGGTAATATGATTTTAAATAGAACCGTTAAATGGCCAGCACCATCTATTTGTGCAGATTCATCTAATTCATGAGGGATCGTATCAAGATAACCTTTCACCAACCATGCATTAAAAGGTACTTGACTTCCTACATAAATAAGTATCAATCCCGTCAATGTATCCAATAAACCTACTAAATTTAATAAAATATATAATGCTACCATAGCCATCATAGCTGGAAACATTTGTAGCAATAAAAATGTATATAAACCGGATCGTCTGCCCACAAACTTATATCGTGAAAATCCATAGGCTACTAATGTTGTAATAATTACTGAAAGTATAGCCGAAACACTTGAAACAATCATGCTATTTTTATACCAATTTAAATAATCACTATTTGGATCCGTAAATAACCATTTGTAGTGTTCAAATGACCAATTTTTAGGAATGATTGTTGAAGAGTAAAAACTTGTTCCAGAGTTTAACGACATACCCACTGCCCATACAATTGGGTAAATAATAATTATCGCCATAATGACAAAAACTGCGTAAATACCAGTTAGTTCCAAGAATGACTTAAATTTAGGTTTCATTAAATTTCCCCCTCTTCTTTAAAGGAGCTTGTACGTCGAAATTGGAATATAGCAAATAGGGAGATTAATACTCCAATTATTAATGACACTGTTGCTGCCATGCTGTAATTATTTGTATCGAACGTTAATTTATATATCCAGGAAATAAGGATATCTGTACTCCCCGCGTTTTGTCCTTTTACAGCGGGTCCACCCTCATTAAATAAGTAAATAATATTAAAGTTATTAAAGTTAGTTGTATACTGAACAATAAGTAGAGGAGCCGTTGCAAAAAGAACATGCGGTAAAGTTATTTTTCTGAACTTTTGTAACTTTGATGCACCATCTACTTCAGCTGCTTCATACCATTCCTTTGAAATACTTTGTAGCACTCCAGAAAATAAAGCAAATAAAAAAGGATAACCTAACCATGTTTGAATCATTATAAGTAAAAACTTGGTGAACACTGGGTCAGTGAGCCAGGGTATGCCGTCCCCACCAAACAATGGAATTATAATATCCCGATTTATAGTCCCAAATTCGTTATTAAACATAGCTGCAAATATTAAAATAGAAACAAAAGCAGGTACAGCCCATGGCAAAATTAGTATTGTCCGAATTGTCTTTTTGAATTTAACCCTGCTATCATTTACAAGTATTGCTAAAAATAGCCCTAAAGCAATTTGTAAGGTGGTTGCGACCAAGGTCCAAACAATGGTCCATGAAAATACATTAATAAAGGTGTTTTTCCAAATGGGTACAGTTATTAAATTTATAAAATTATCAAAACCCACCCAGTCTAATAAGTTTTTTGGTGGTGAATTATATAAATCATAGTTTGTAAATGCTAGGGAAACAGCAAACAGTAATGGCAAAACTACTGAAGCTATTAACAAAATAAATCCTGGTGTCATCAACAGGTAAACAAATGATTTATTATAGCCCTCTTTAATAGAGGTCATTATACTTGGCGGTTCCCAACCCCTAATAATTAATTTTGCTTGCTTTCTAGCGTCTATAATATTAAAAACATAGAATATTATCGCAAAAACAAGAATAATGATTGAAATTAAACCATAAACTAATAAGTATATGGAGTGATCAACACCTGGGATTGTCCCAAGTGTTGAAATTCCCCATACACCCATATTTATAAAGTTACTGCATGTAATAATAAAGGCCAATTCCATGATAATAAATGCAATACCTTTTAAATATCTTCTATTATAGATTTGACCTAGCCCCGCCAATATTATTGATAATAATGTTGCGATTTTGGGGTTATGTTTATTTATCCGCGGCCTTATTATTTTTGACACTCATAGCACCTTCCTCTCAAGTTCCATATAAAGAATGCAATATTTATTCCCCCGATAAGGAAATTTGTTCTTCAATAATTTCAACTGTAGATTTTAAAACATCTTCAACATCATCACCATTGATAATTAATTCAATAGCATTGTCCATATCCCAAACTGCGGACATTTCAGGGATGTTAGGCATAGCAATACCATATGGGACCTGTTCTGTATAACCATCATAAATTGGGTCATCTATTTGATCAATAAGATCCTGGCGAGGTGGAAGCTCACCTGTGGATTCAAAAATAACATCAGAATTCTCGTCGTTTGTCATAAACTTTGCCAAATCAGTTGCCCATTCCGAATGGTCTGAAAATGAAGAAACGAACCATGATTTAACACCTACAAATGACGGTGCAATGTCGCCATTTATTTCAGGTAACCGAGCTGTTCCCAGGTCATCACCTAGTGCATCTTTATAATAGGGGATACTCCAAGGCCCACTCAATACCATGCCTACTTTACCCTCAGTAAATAAACCATCCAAAACATCTACTGTTATAGTTTTGGGTAAAAGATCCTTATCTAGGAATTCTTTGTATTTTCTCAAACCTTCAACGGCCCCTTCATTTGCTAGTCCAATGTCAGTTATATCGTACGTGCCATTTTCTTCACCGAAAATGTAGCCTCCATAGCTGCTTATAAATGGGTATAAATAGTAAAATTCCGCAGGTGCTAAGAAACCATATTCATCATTATCTCTATCTGTTAATTCTTCTGATATTTCAAATACCTCATCTAATGTTTCGGGTGGTGAATCAATTAAACTTTTATTATAGTACACAAAATAAGTGTCAATTATTGCAGGAGAACCGTATATATCACCTTCATATGTTACAGATTCTATGGCTGAATCGCTGAATTCATTTAATTCTTCTTCGGTAAATTCCATTGGGTCGGCTAATCCCTGTAATACGATGTCTCCTAATCTATCCTGTGGTTGATAAAATAGGTCAGGTCCATCACCGGTTGGTCCCGCTAAGGAAAGTTTTTGAACCTGATCAGGTTCTGCAACACTTTCTAATTTTATTTCTATACCTGTGTCCTTGGTATAAGCCTCAGTAATTTTCTCAGCAGCCTCAATGTCTTCATCATTATCATTAATCCATACTAATAATTCATCTGGCTTATCTGGCATTCCACCATTTTCTAAATCACTGTTGCTATTTACATCATTTGAACTTTCTCTTTCTGGTGCACACGCTATCATTAAAACACATAATAAAAGAATAGATGATATACGCCATACTGTTACTTTGTTTATAAACATTTTTATGATGCCCCCCTATTAATTTACTGTCATAATTTATTATAAACTGTATATGGCACATTTTATATATCAAAATATACGTCACTACTTTCATAAAACATAACATCGCATCATTATAATAACTTTTCATATCACGAGAAATTATCATGAATCATGGTATAGTGGATCTAAGGTGCGTGATAATGATGATGCATAAACAAAGATTTACATTCTCGATGTCAGATAATCCATTGCCATTGTATATAGAAAGTATTGGTTTTAATCCACATGAACTCGATTTCGATCGACCTGAGGGATATCCGTATTATCATTGGCTTCAATGCTATAAAGGTGAAGGTAAGTTTAACTTTGATGGGAAAGAGCATTTATTATTACCAGGACAGGCTGTTTTCTTAACACCATATACACCACACTTTTATTATTCGGATCATATAGCTAATAAATCATGGTCTACAATATATATAACATTTAGTGGAGAAGCGATCGATCCAATCTTGAATTCTTTAGATATGAATTATTCAGCATTATATGAAGAAACCGAATCAGCCTCCTTTTACCACATGGTACAAGCGATTTTAAATAAGATTGTTGATGAAAATCAATATTTGGAATTCGAATTATCAGCTGACTTATACCATTTCCTACTTATGTTAAAGAAATATGGGAAAGTTAATAATAAATTGTCAATCACTCAATCTTATGAACATATTCGTCCAATTGTTGAATGGCTTGAACAGAACTATTCAGAGGATATCGGATTGTTGGAAATATCAGAAAAGGCACAGGTGAGTTCACAGCATCTAAACTCCTTATTTCATGATGCATTTGGCATTAGCCCTTATTCGTTTTTAGTGCAATTAAGAATGAGAGAAGCAAAAAGAATGTTAATTACTGATCCATCATTAACATTGAAGGAAATTTCAAAACGCGTTGGATTTAACGGTGTTAGTCATTTTGTATCAACCTTTAAAAAGCGGGAGGGAATAACACCAAGTGTTTACAGAAACCTACACTGTTAGCAATAATAAATAATATGTATTCATACTGTGCGAATTCTTGAATGGGCTAGCATTTAATATGAAATTCATATTAAAATAATTTGAGTGTATATGTCTGTATCTCAGAGATGTTTTTAATTTAAAATTATTCTCAGTTTGTCGCGGTTCATGCAGAAGTGTTCCTTGTTAATATTTAATTGTAAAATGTGAAAGTTGTATAGAATATATTGCTATATAATTTTGATAACCGACACCTTATAATTGTATATACTGTACAGATTAATATTGATACTTAATCGTTCAATTAAACACAGTATCATTGGAGATTAAACCATAAGGTTTAGATCCATTTAAAAGTTAATCAAATTATGATAGATAGGGTGAAAGAAATGAAAAAGTATAAACCGGTTAATGAGAAGGTAGAAATGATGTTGCATGGTGCAGATTATTTTCCTGAACAATGGCTGGATTATCCAGAAGTTCTTGATGAGGATATCCGATTAATGAAGTTAGCAGAATGCAATGTAATGTCGGTTGGTATGTTTGCTTGGAGTAAGCTGGAGCCGAAAGAAGGTGTTTTTACATTTGAATGGTTAGACAATATTTTGAATAAATTTGCTGATAATGGCATTTATACCTTTCTAGCGACCCCAAGTGGTGCAAGACCCGCTTGGATGTCAGAAAAGTATCCAGAGGTATTACGGGTTGCGGAAAATAGGGTGCGTAATTTGCATGGTGCTCGTCATAATCATTGTTTTACGTCCCCTATATATCGAGAAAAAACAGCAATTATTAATAAAAAACTGGCAGATAGATATGCTCATCATCCAGCAGTTATTGGTTGGCATGTTTCAAACGAGTATGGTGGTGAATGTCACTGTGATTACTGTCAGGAAGCATTTCGAAATTGGTTGCGAGAAAAATATAAATCATTAGATTCTTTAAATGAAGCATGGTGGACAACCTTTTGGAGTCATACATATACAAGTTGGTCACAAATTGAATCACCCACGCCTCATGGTGAATCAATGGTTCATGGATTGAATTTAGATTGGAAGCGTTTTGTAACTGATCAAACAATTGATTTTTATCAACATGAAATTAAACCTTTAAAACAGGAAAATCCTAATCTACCAGCCTTCACAAATTTCATGGATTTATTTGAAGGATTAGATTATGCCAAATTTGCTAAAGAGTTAGATTTCGTTTCATGGGATTCTTATCCAACATGGCATATTGAGGGGGATGATAGTGATTTAGCTGCCTATATTGCGATGAACCATGATTGGTTTCGTTCACTGAAGGGCGGGAAGCCATTTTTGTTAATGGAAAGTACACCCAGCATGACAAACTGGCAAAATGTCAGCAAGTTGAAACGACCAGGAATGCATTATTTATCCTCATTACAGGCTGTTGCACACGGATCCGATTCTGTACAATACTTCCAGTGGCGTAAAAGTCGGGGCTCGAGTGAGAAGTTTCATGGGGCAGTAATTGACCATGTTGGACATGAAAATACACGTGTTTTTAAAGAAGTACAAAGATTAGGTGAGGCACTTAGCTGTTTAAAAGATGTTGTTGGAACAACTGTGAATGCTGAGGTAGCGATTATTTTTGATAATCAAAATCGTTGGGCTGTTAAGGATGCACAAGGCCCTCGAAATATTGATATTGGCTATGAGAAAACAGTAACAGAGCATTACAAAGCATTTTGGGATCAAGGTATTCCAGTGGATGTAATTGATATGGAAAGTGATTTATCTAAGTACAAAATTGTTGTTGCACCAATGCTTTATATGATTCGTGAAGGTGTTGGTCAGAATATTGAAAAGTTTGTTGAAAAAGGCGGAACGCTCGTTAGCACGTATTGGTCTGGAATTGTCGATGAAAATGATCTTGTATATACGGGAGGCTTCCCGGGTCCATTGAGGAAAACGTTAGGTATCTGGTCGGAAGAGATTGATGGGTTACATGATGGTCAGATGAATAAGATTGAAATGATCAACCAAAATCCATTAGGATTAAAGGGTGATTATGTAGCCCATGAATTATGTGATTTGATCCATTTAGAAGGTGCGGAAACATTAGCTTATTATAAAAAAGATTTTTATACAGGTTATCCTGCTCTGACATTAAATCATTATGGTGCAGGAAAAGCATATTATATTGCCTCTCGTAATAAAAGACCATTCCTTACTGAGTTTTATACCGAAATGGTGAATGAATCAGGTGTTAAACGTGTTCTAGGGAAACTTCCACATGGTGTAACGGCTCAGTGCAGAACGGATGGTATTCATGATTATGTGTATGTATTCAATTTTTCAAAGGATGCCAAAATGATTGCATTAAAGGATACTGTATATATAGACTTACTTTCTGAAACAACAGTACCTGAAAATATAGAGTTACCATCATTGGGTGTTAGAGTGCTTCGACGTAAATCTAGATGTTAGGTAACGATTTCCGGTAAGTATGTTATGGTGTGAGTTTTCCAATCTCGCACCATAATTTTTTTATGTTTCTTTAACAAAAAGTATAATGCGGATAAAAGTTATAATGTTTTAAGTGACGGTCCTCTATGGAAACTGATTTGACCTAAATGAGTTGCTAAAAAAAGTGGAAGTCTACAATGTTATAAAAAACTTTATTAATTAATTTATATGTTGTGAATAAATAAAATATATAGCTATCGATTGTTAAAGATTAAGTGATTGATAATATGGGCTGGTTTTTTTAAAAAAAGCATGGCTTTAGGACTTTTTATATTTATATTTATTTTATTGTTTGGTTTTGCAAACATATTCATGTTATAAAACAGTCTTATGCATAATTATAAATAAAAATGTATTTTAATTAATCAAATCACTATGTTTTTCATTAATTTTAGTATATTATATGTATATATTGATTTTAAAGATGACGGAGTGAATAAAGTGAAAAAGAAAAACGTAATTATTATAGGTGCAGCTGGTCGAGATTTTCATAACTTTAACACGTACTATCGTGATAATGAAATGTATAATGTGGTTGCTTTTACCGCAACACAAATACCAAATATAGATGGTCGTAAATATCCCCATGAATTGGCGGGTGATTTATATCCAGAAGGTATTCCGATTTACTCTCAAGATGAATTAGGGACGTTAATCAAAGAATTTGATGTTGATGAATGCGTGTTTGCATATAGTGATGTTCATTACGAAGATGTGATGCGTGTCGGTGCATATGTGAATGCAGCAGGTGCGGACTTCACGTTACTTGGGCCAAAAAATACAATGATCAAGAGTAATAAACCGGTTATATCAGTTTGTTCTGTGCGTACTGGGACTGGTAAAAGTCAAACATCCCGTAAAGTTGTAGAAACATTTTTAGATCATGGCTTAAAAGTTGTTGCAATTAGACA